>Ga0209035_10000031_pt1 | contig 59104 bp, 46 predicted proteins | sample MarorgKNORR_S2LV_6_FD_188220 | JGI IMG/M metagenome (GOLD analysis project Ga0209035, IMG submission 188220) | Marine microbial communities from the Southern Atlantic Ocean, analyzing organic carbon cycling - AAIW_A/KNORR_S2/LV (SPAdes) (version 2) | ecosystem: Environmental > Aquatic > Marine... | reverse complement strand
TTTTTTAGCGCAACAGGCTTTTTTGCAATCTTTTTTACAGGCTTTGTGAGGGGCTTCTTTTTTAGCGTCACATGCTTTCTTGTCACCTTTCTTGCAACTTACTTTTTTAGCATCACATGCTTTCTTGTCACCTTTCTTGCAACTTACTTTTTTAGCATCACATGCTTTTTTACAAGCCGCTTTGTCTTTTCCGTCACAAGCTTTCTTGTCACCTTTCTCGCAACTTGCTTTTTTAGCATCACATGCTTTCTTACAAGCCGCTTTGTCTTTTCCGTCACAAGCTTTCTTGTCACCTTTTTTGCAACTTGCTTTTTTAGCGTCACATGTTTTTTTGCAAGCTGCTTTATCTTTTCCGTCACAAGCTTTCTTGTCACCTTTCTTGCAACTTGCTTTTTTAGCGTCACATGCTTTGTGTGCAGCAACTTCTTTCGTTGTATATGTTTTTCCTCCAGCAATGCTGTTTACGAAATCAAGAATCTCTTCTTTAGAAATGGTTGCTTCGTTGTATTCTACAGTGGCTACTTTGTCTTTAAAGACAACAGTTGCGTTGGTAATACCTTCTTTTTTAGATAATTTTGATTGGATGGTTTTTGCACAACCAATTTCACAAGTCATTCCAGAGATAGCAAAAGAGACTTTTTGTGTACCTGTAACAACTTCAGTTGTTGCAGTTTCTTTTTGAGCGTTGGCGTTTTTACAAGAAGCAAGTGTGAAACAAGCTACGGCAAAAACAAGTACTATTTTTTGAAGTTTCATTGGGATTTTTTTAATGATTAAGCAACAAACTTAGTCATTCTTAAGGGCTTTACCAATTTAAGAATGTTATAATTCGATGTAAACCGACTTTTTGTTTGAGAACAATGCATATCTTGCGGCAAAGAAAAAATAGATGCAGGTTCAAAAACAAAAGTGGAGCTATTTAATTGCACTGTCCTTGGTCTGGGGGAGTTCTTTTATTTTAATTAAAAGGGCATTGCTGGGTTTAAGTCCTATTCAGGTAGGTGCTTTGCGCATGGTTATTACCAGTATTTTCTTGCTCCTTGTAGGCTATAAAAGCATTGGGCGTATTCAGAAAAAACATTGGAAGTACATTGTGTACACCGCTCTTTTGGGCACCTTTTTCCCTTCCTTTCTGTTTGCCTACGCCATTCTACATATAGACAGTTCTATTGCCGCCATTTTAAATTCGTTGACGCCTTTTAACACCTTTTTTGTAGGGGTTCTAATTTTTGGTTTCTCGTTTCAGAAAAAACAATTGATAGGGATCGCCATTGGCTTGTTGGGTACGGTATTACTTATTTTAAAAGGAGCAGACATCAATCCAACACAAAATTACTGGGCCGCAATCTTGGTGGTTATTTCTTCGCTGGGCTACGCCTTTAATGTAAATATTGTAAAGAAACAATTGCACGATTTGGATGCCTTGGCCATTACTACAGGTAATTTTTTACTTTTAGGGATTCCATCTTTAGGGATCTTAGCCTATACCGGTTTTTTTAACACGGCTACACATACAGCAATGATACTCCCTTCTTTGGGCTATGTAACGGTGTTGGCTATTTTTGGCACTGGAATTGCCAAGGTGTTTTTTAACAAGTTGGTACACATAGCGACACCTATTTTTGCTTCCTCGGTAACGTATTTAATTCCGGTAGTAGCTGTTTTTTGGGGTATTTGGGATGGTGAAGTTTTAAGCGCTACACAGTTGTTTGGCGGTGTTATTATTTTATGGGGCGTCTACTTGCTGAATAAAAAGAAAACAACCACATAAAAAAAGCGTCAAAACAAAATGTTTTGACGCTGATTGTTTTGAAAAAAATTCCTGCTATTATTCGAAATCTTTATCTGAAATTCCAGTATTTATTTGAATACTTGAAACCACAAAATTCAATTTCATAGGTCCCATAGATTGGATAATTGTGTGTGGAAACAACACGCCGTTTACCGCTTTATAATCTGTAAATTCTGTAGGAACCACTACTTCTTTACCATCCGGTGTTTTTACGGTTTTCGTGGTTTTCACTTTCAATCCAGAGGCAATGTCGTAGAAAACTTCAGTATCGCCAAAAGCAATCACATAGGCGTTTTTCCCGTCTAAATTCTCAATATGTTTTAGCGTTCCTTTGGCATACGAAAGATCTGTAAATGGTGCTGTTTCTGCGGCTGCTTTAGTAACTTCTTCAGCAGACATGTCTTTGCGTTGCCCTTGTGCTACGGCATAACCAGCAACACCATTAAAGACTTGTTGTTGCATTACATTCCCCATAACAGCTACCGAGACAGCTTGTTTGTTTGGGCTTGCCAATTTTGTAGTTAAGACCACAGGCATTCCTTGTACGGTTGCATTCGAATGGGTAAGCACGGTGCTTACTTTAGCGATTGCTGCAGCTCCTCCAATAGCGTTGATGTAGTTGTCTACAACAGCGGCAGCGGTAAGTCCAGCAGGTAATGGGGTATTCATTTTTGGTTTTTCGGTAGGGTTTCCTTCCGTATCAAAATAGTTGATTTTATAATCAACTGTTTTTTCAAGGTTCTTTAAAACTTCCGATGCTTTTCCAGTAATAATGATACGTGCATGGTCTCCTTTAAAGTATTTGATGGCTGCGTTTTGTACATCGTCTATGCTAACCGCATTGATGTTTGCTAAATAGCTTTCGTAAAAGTTAGTAGGCAAATTGTACATCGCAATATTTAAGGCGTACCGTGCTGCTGTAGCTGGTTTTTGCACTTCCATTACAAAGTTCCCTACGTAGGCTGCTTTGGCATTTTTCAATTCTTCTTCGCTTACTTTTTGGTAACGAATTCTGTTGATTTCTTTCTGAATCTCTACAACAGAGCTATCGGTTACAATGTTTCGTACACTTGCTTTTGCCTTAAATACGGCAGCAACTCTACTTTGATTCAAGTTAGAGTACGACCCGTACGTGTATCCTTTGTCTTCACGCAGGTTCATAAACAAGCGTGCGGTTCCGCCACCACCAAGAATTTTATTGGCCAATAAGGCAGCGTAGTAATCGTTGTCTCCCAATTGCAATTGTACAGTATTCGCAACTACAATTTCAGATTGTACCGCGTTACTCATATTGATAAAGTTCACCTCTGTAGTTGCTACGTTTTTTGGTGTTGGAATGGTCGCTACTGGAATGTTTCCTTTTTCCCAGTTTTTGAACAATTTCTTCACCAATTTTTTGGTTGCCTTTACATTGATGTCTCCTACAATTACCAAGTATGCATTGTTGGGTTTGTAATAGCTGTTAAAGTTGTTTTGCACATCTTCTAAAGAGATGTTTTGCACTGTTTTCTTAGTTTCAAACTCTCCATAAGGATGGTTTTTTCCGTAAATCAAGGCTCTTTCTACACGACGCGCAATGTTGGTTACACTTTTTTCGCCAGACTTTAAATTGTCTAAAGAAACGGCTATTTCTTTGTCTAATTCTTCTTGAGTAAACTCTGCGTTTTTAACACCGTCTGCTAACAAGCTTAATACTTCTGGAAAGTATTTGGTTAAAGATCTCGCATAGGCTCCTGTACTTCGGTACGAAATACTAGCGCCTAAAAAATCTACTTTTTCATTGAAATCGTCTTTGCTAATGTTTGCGGTTCCACGTCCTAGTAAATTCCCCATAAGGCCCGATACTCCGGCTTTGTCTCCTTCAAAAACAGGAGGGTTGTCTATGGTTAAGCTGGCAGCAGCTCTTGGTAATTTGTGGTTTTCAACTAAGATGACTTGCAAGCCATTCTTTAAGGTGAATTTTTTGACCTTCCCTAATTTTACTTGTGGTGCAGGGCCTGGTGTTGGCTGTACACTTCTATCTATTTGTGCATGAGCTGTAAAAGACATGGCTACGACAGCGATCAATGCGATTATTCTTGTTTTCATGATGTATGTTTTTGTGTTTTTCAACATTTTTTAGTGAGACTTGAAGCGACTATTGGTCCTTTTTAGGTAAATATTCTAAAACCAATCGTTGGTTTGGGTTCAAGTACTTTTTAGCAACAGCTCTAATTTCTTCGCGAGTAATAGAACGAAAAATGTCTATTTCTGTATTGATTAAATTGGTGTCGCCATACAATACATTGTAACGCGCTAATGAGTTGGCAATGCCTTCTACACTTGCATTTGAGTTTACAAAGTTGTTTTCAAACTGGTTTTGTAATTTTTGGTAGTCTTTTTCTGAAATAAGTGTTGTTTGAATTTTTACAATCTCTTCGTCTATTTCCTTCGTTAAGTCGCTCAAAGAAGTTTCTCCCAAAGGCAATCCGTAGATAATGTATGTTCCGTAGTCTTCTTGACTAAAACTAAACGCTCCTACTTGCAATGCCATTTTTTTCTCATCAACTAGTTTCTTGTACAACACAGCGCTTTTTCCACCGCTTAAGTAAGAAGAAATCATATCCAATACACGGGCATCTCTTGTTTTCATAGAAGGCGTTCTGTACGCATTAATGATCGCCGGAATTTGAATGTTAGCATCGTATGCTTTGGCATTAATTTGTGTGGTAATAGGGTCTTCTTGAATGACCGTGCGCACTACATCTACGCCTCTTGGAATGCTGCCAAAATAAGCTTCAATCATTTTCTTGGTGTCCGCCATGTCAATATCTCCAGCAACCACTAAGGTTCCGTTGTTTGGTGTGTAAAACTTTTTATTGAAGGCTAAAAACTCTGCCAAGGTAGCATCGTCTAAGTGTTTCATTTTACCAATAGTCGTTCCTTTATACGGGTGTTTTTTAAAGACGTGTTTTTTTACATTTTCTAAAAAACTACCATAAGGTTGGTTGTCTACGCGCAGTCTTTTTTCTTCTTTTACCACTTCGTTTTGAGTATCTACCCCTCCTTGGTTGATTACCGGGTGCAACAAACGCTCCGATTCCATCCACAAACCTAGTTCTAGGCTGTTTGAAGGAAACACTTCGTAGTAGTATGTTCTGTCATCCGTTGTATTGGCATTGTTTTTTCCGCCGTTAGACGATACAATTTTAAACCATTCTCCTTTGCCTATGTTTTGAGTTCCTTCAAACAGGAGGTGCTCAAAAAAGTGTGCCATTCCTGTTCTGTCTGGTTGTTCGTCTTTGGCACCAACATGGTACATTACGGCTGTAGTAACTACGGGCGCTGTGTTGTCTTGATGTAAAATAACGTGCATGCCGTTGCTTAAATCATACTCTTCAAATTCAACTTGCTGTGCGTTGCTTGTCAGTCCGACAAACAAAAAAGCAGCAAGTGCGATCATTCTTTTTTTCATTGCATTCATTTTTTGATGGTTAGGGTACTTTATAAGACGCCGCTTGGCGGTATCTGTTACAGCGTGTAAAAACACGCCGAACAAAAGTAAGAAATTATTGAAAAAAGACTGTTAAAAAAAACTAAATATGAAATTGGGATGTAAATTTTTTACTTAAATAGACTTGAAAAAGAGTGCGTTAAACTATTGTAAGATACTAAAAAAGGTGTATATTTGCACCCGCATTTTCATGAAGAAGAGGCAGAATCATTAACAAAAGCTAATAATAATTAAGCGTATGTATGCAATTGTAGAGATAGCAGGGCAGCAATTTAAAGTAGCAAAAGACCAAAAAGTTTACGTGCACCGTTTGCAAGGAGAAGAAGGATCAAAAATCACTTTTGATAACGTTCTTTTAGTAGCAGATAAAGGCAATGTAACTTTAGGCGCCCCAGCTATAAAAGGAGCCGAAGTAAAGGCAACTATTTTAGGTCACTTAAAAGGTGATAAAGTAATCGTTTTTAAGAAAAAACGTAGAAAAGGTTATAAGAAGAAGAACGGACACCGTCAGTACTTAAGCGAGATTCAAATTGAAAGTATCGCAACTTCTGGTGCTAAAAAAGCAGCCGCTCCTAAAAAGGAAGCAGCGCCTAAGGCAGCCGTAACAACAGCAGCACCAGTTGCTGATGTAAGCGGAATGACCGTTGCAGAATTAAAAGCATTGGCTAAAGAACAAGGTATCAAAGGATATACTTCTTTAAAGAAAGCGGAATTAATTACTGCGTTAACTAAATAAAAATTCAATTTTAAAACCATCGTATCATGGCACATAAAAAAGGAGTAGGTAGTTCGAAGAATGGTAGAGAATCAGAATCGAAACGTCTAGGAGTAAAAATCTTTGGAGGACAAGCTGCAATTGCAGGAAATATTATTGTTCGTCAACGTGGAACCACGCACAACCCGGGTGAAAATGTATATATGGGGAAAGACCATACATTACATGCTAAAGTAGACGGTGTTGTAGAATTTCAAAAGAAAAGAAACAACAGATCATATGTTTCTGTAACCCCTTTTGAGGCTTAGGATTTCCCAACAACAGTATTTTTAAAACTCTCAACTTTGTTGAGAGTTTTTTTATACACTTGTTTTAGAATGCGATAATTGGAACAAGGGAGCTAGAAAAACGACAGCGATTGCTGCGGCTATGCTCTTTAAATGAGGTGCTTGTTTGCATTTGAAACGTTTTGTTGCGTAAAAAAAAAGCGCTACATTGGTACTCCTAATTTACGTAAATAAGGCATTTATTTTTTAACAATGAAGCAATGGAAATAGATTTTGTAGTTACCTGGGTTGACATGGATGATCCTACATGGAAAAAAGAATTGGCTCAATATTCAGGGAAAATTGACAACACAGTCAATGAGCGGTCAGAAGCTCGTTTTCGAGACAACGGCTTGCTAAAGTACTGGTTTCGTGGAGTTGAAAAATTTGCTCCATGGGTTCGAAAAATTCATTTTGTAACATCAGGACAAAAACCAGTATGGCTCGACGAGAATCATCCCAAGCTAAATTTTGTAAGTCACAAAGACTACATTCCTCAGGAATACTTGCCTGTTTTTAATTCCAATTTGATTGAAATCTACATGCATAAGATTCCGAATTTGTCGGAACAATTTGTGTACTTCAACGACGACTTCTTTATTACAAATCACTTGTCTCCTTCACGATTTTTTGAGGATGGGTTGCCAAAGGATATTGCTGCTTTTCGCACAAATACGGGCTTGTCTCAGTTCGAAAAAATGCTTAAAAATAACATACGACTCATTAACAAACATTTTGATAAAAAAGAGGTTTTTAAAAGAGATGCATGGAAATGGTTGGAGCCTTCTTATGGAAAAAGAGCGCGACTAAATTATTTACTCAAATATTACAACAAATTTATCACTTTGCGTACACCGCATAATGCGCAACCATTTTTGAAAAGCACTTTTGAAGATGTTTGGAAGCATTGTGAAAAGGAGCTGAAAGAAATGTCTAGCCACCGATTCCGTAGCGATAAAGACTATACGCCAGAATTGTTTAAAACGTGGCAGATCTGTAGCTCAAACTTTGTCCCGTACAATACCTATCAGGATACAAAAATGTTTCCACTGATGATTAAGTCGAAAAAGGCAATCAAAGCAGTACGGGAGCAATCGTATTCGTTGGTTTGTTTGAATGACAACGTGCACATTAGAAACTATGAGCAAACACACGAAGATTTAAAGAATTCGTTTGAAGCTATTTTGCCAGAAAAATCTACTTTTGAGTTGTAGAAGGTTTTTTTGAGCAGCTATTATTTTTCAAAGGCTGCTTTTATTGGGTACATTTTTTCTAAAAATGGCTGAATGTGTGCTCTGTCATTATCAGTAGCGTGTTCTGTGTCGTTTAAGCAAAAAAGCGTAGGATTGTATTTTGTAATGTGTCTTTGATAATCTGTTTTATGTACTCTAATTCTACAAGATTCGTTGCGCTTTACATATAGTAAATTTCCTCTTTTTTTTGCGATAGCATAGTAGCTAAAAAGGATCCGTTGAATGTCTGTGTTGCTTCTAAAACGGTTTAAAAAAGTGGCTGCTAGCGCGTCTTTAAAAACATCTTCAACAACCGCCTTGTAATCACTTTTCAAATAGGCATCTATATTGTGGTGTGGCGTAACAGGGTAAAACACATTAAATTTTTCTTGAAATAATGTGTACGCATTTTCAATACTTAATCGGTAGTTGTTTACCCTGATGCTCAACGCTTTTTTAAATTTTATTTTCCACTTAATCAATGGGTTACGAATCATTCTCATGGCGGGAATCCCCTCTTTAAAAAAGTAAGAAGGCGTTACATTGGCATTGACAAAATTGTCGTCGTTCGCGTACAAAAATTGCTCTGATAGACCGGGTATTTTATAAATAAAATATTCGATAATAACAGAGTTATACGTAGGCAGTATCTCTTTTGGAATGATCTCAGAATGATAAACGATTTCAATTTTAGGATGGCTGGTGTCTAAAAAAGCCGGAATCTGATTGTCTGTAACGATAAATATTTTTCGCACCCACGGCAAGTGTTTCTCCATAGACCGCAAAGAGTATTTTAGCTCTTGATTGTCTTGGTAACGCCCTGCGGTATTTATTTTCGTGTCCGTAAAAAGTTGTTTTTTCTCCAACCATGTAGGGTCATTTCCATCTACCCATAAGTACACCAAATCAATATTCTTTTCCATCTTAAAAATAGGTTATAAAACGGTTTCAAAGGTACTAAATATTATGTATAACATAGAGTTCTAGTGTACATTTAGAAATAAAAAGAAAGGCGACTCAATGTTCCATTAAAGAATTAATTGTATATTAAATTTTTATTTTTTTACTGATGAAAGTCATGTAATACACACGGGAACCGACGTAATTTTACGGACGATATATGGATACATTGATAGATGCTTTTGGAAGACAAATGACTTACGTGCGGTTGGCAGTTACCGATCGCTGTAATTTTAGGTGTCAATACTGCATGCCCGCCAAAGGAATTGACATTGTTCCTAGAAAAGAATTGCTTACCTATAAAGAAATGTACCGTGTTATACGAGTACTTACAGAGCTGGGTGTTACCAAGGTTCGCCTAACAGGAGGAGAGCCTTTTGCAAGAAAAGATTTTATAAAATTTTTAGAGATGTTGTCGCACAACGACCTCTTGGAGACCATTAATATTACCACCAATGGCGCTTTGTTAAAGCCTCATTTAGCCGCTTTAGAAAAGCTAGAGAAAATAAAAACAATCAATTTGAGTATTGACAGCTTGCAAGCTGAAAGATTCAATGCCATTACAAGAAGAGTTGCGTTTAATGACGTGTATGAAACCTTAGGGTTGCTCTTGGAAAGTCGCTTTCATGTCAAGTTAAATGTGGTGGTACAATCGGGTGTAAATACAGATGAAATCCCTGCATTTATGGACTTTGTAAAAGACAAGTCTTTGGCCGTTCGTTTTATTGAAGAGATGCCTTTTAATGGAAAAGGCCTTAGAGACACTTCAGCTGTTTGGGACTATCAACGTATTTTACAAGCGATGCAAGCGCATGAAAAATGCCACCCGTTGCCTGTTGGAAAATCGGCGACCGCTCATAATTTTTCTTTGGACAACCACTTAGGAACTGTCGGGATTATACCGGCATATACCCGAACAATTTGCGGCGATTGCAACCGTTTACGAATCACTTCAACAGGGAGTTTTAAAAATTGCTTGTTTGATGACGGTGTTTTTAACCTCCGAGACTTTATTCGAAGTGGTGCTAGCAATGAAGAATTGAAAGCCCTATTTTTACAATTGGTGCAAAAAAAACCAAAGAACGGGTTTGTAGCAGAAGCCAACCGAAAAGGAACCGTGGTTTCAGAAAGTATGTCAACAATTGGCGGTTAAGTGTAATGAACTCATGAGGAACGAAAAAACAGCACTAATTTCAGCAGAACAGGCATTGCAAAAAGTACTTGCAACAGCCCAAGATTTTGGTACGGAAGAAGTTCTTTTACAAGCAGCGACAGGACGGGTTTTAAAAACAACTGTTTTTGCAGACAGCGATTTTCCGCCATTCAATAGAGTAGCTATGGACGGTATTGCCATTGCTTTTCAGCAATTTAAAAATGGACAAACCGCTTTTACTATTGAAGCAGTACAGGCTGCTGGAAGCCCTCAAAAAACATTACAAAACAAGCAAAATTGCATAGAAGTGATGACCGGAGCTGTCTTGCCTGCAGGAGTTGATACCGTTATACGATACGAAGATATTGTTGTAGAAAATGGACAAGCAAGCTTGCAAGTAGCCGCGATAACAGCAGGGCAAAATATTCATACAAAAGGAAAAGATAGTTGTGCCGGTAGTTTTTTAATTGCTGAAAACACTAAAATTTCTGCAGCAGAAATTGGCGTCTTGGCGAGTGTTGGACAAGCAATTGTAACGGTTGCCAAACAGCCCCGTGTATTAATTATTTCTACCGGAGATGAATTGGTACCGGTGGCTGCGACGCCATTGCCACACCAAATTAGAAGAAGTAACGTGCATACCTTGGTTTCTTTGCTAGCATCGCTACACATATCTTCTGAAACCGCACACATGACGGATGACAAACATCTCTTGAAAGCGGCTATAGAAAAAGCTTTAGCCAGGTACGATGTTTTGTTGTTTAGCGGTGCAGTGAGCAAAGGAAAATACGATTTTCTTCCTGAAATTTTTACCGAATTAGGGGTTCAAAAACACTTTCATACGGTGGCGCAACGCCCTGGAAAACCCTTTTGGTTCGGGCAAAAAACAACGAAAGGGCATACGACTACTGTTTTTGGGTTTCCTGGAAACCCCATTTCTACCTATGTAAATTGTTTGGCGTATTTTTACCCGTGGTACTGCCAATCTGTTGGAATAACAAACGAGCAAGAAACGGCTATTTTAACGACAACCATTTCTTTTTCTCCAGCACTAACCTATTTTGTCGCCGTAAAAATAACGAGCAGAAATGGACACGTACAGGCAACGCCAGTACAAGGAAATGGTTCTGGAGATTTGGTGAGTTTAACACAAGCAGATGGTTTTATCATCTTGCCAGCAACCCTAGATACATTTATAACAGGAACGGTGTTTCCTATCATACGCTTTCGAAAATAACTATGAACGAATTCTCACATCTCAATAAAAAAAACCACCCTAAAATGGTGGATGTTTCTGACAAAGAAATCACCCAACGAACAGCCATGGCCAAAGCAACCATGTTCTTAGGAACAGCCATTGTAAGTCGGTTTTCAAACCAAGAACTCAGTACAAAAAAAGGACCCGTTTTTCAAACGGCAATCATTGCAGGGATTCAAGCGGTAAAAAAGACATCAGACCTTATTCCAATGTGTCATCCGTTGCTAATTAACGGTGTTGATATTGCGATTGACGTGATTGATGATGCGCATATTTCGGTACATTGTAACGTAAAAATTTCAGGAAAAACAGGCGTAGAAATGGAAGCCTTAACAGGCGCTACAGTTGCTTGTTTAACTATTTACGACATGTGTAAATCCATTTCGCAAGAGATGTGTATACAAGAGGTGAAATTGATAGAAAAAACAGGTGGAAAATCAGACATCAAACAAGCGAGATGAAAAAGCACCAAAAACATACAGCCTTAACACGTAGAAAAAACGGAAATTACGCACCTACAGAATTGGCTATTTTAGGAACGTCCTGTGGCGTAATTGAAGCGTTAACAACACAAATAACAAATCATTTACCAACCTATAGATGTAGCTATTTAGATGCTTCTCATGCAACGAATGTTGCCAAAATAAGCGTAGCTACTCATGTTTTTCATAAGGAGGGTACGGTACAGGTTACAGCAAAACAGGCTCTAAATCCATACGCGCAACGCATTCAGTTCGCAGGAGATGATTGTGTTTTTATCAATGGAAATCATTATCAAGGAACCACGCAAATTTTAGTGTTAGATGCAGAAAAGGAAGCTTCTTTACAAAAACGCATCACACAAGTAGACAACGTATTGTTTGTTGTAAAAAAGACAGGAGACACCCCGTTTCCTGCATTTCTAACCGCAGCCCATCCTGCTATCACATCGCTAGCTTGTTATGCAATACACGAGGCAGAAAAGATAAGTAATCATATAGAAAAACACCTTCAGGAAAGAGAACCGCCCTTAAACGGCTTGGTCTTAGTTGGTGGAAAAAGTACGCGTATGGGGCAAGATAAATCAGCCTTAGAATACCATGGAAAACCTCAAAAACACAGCGCAAAAGAATTGTTAGAAGCCCAGCAAATACCCACGTACTTTTCAGTGCAAACGGCTACTGGAAACTCGGATGAAATTTCGGATACTTTTTTAAATCTAGGTCCTTTTGGAGGTATCTGTTCTGCTTTTCAAAAAGAACCAAATACGGCATGGTTTGTGTTGCCAACCGATGTTCCTTTTGTAAGTAAAGAGCTCGTTTCTTTACTGCTTTCAAAAAGAAACCCTTCAAAAACAGCTACGGTTGTACAAGGAAAAGACAGCGAATTCTTAGAGCCACTCATTGCTATTTACGAACCCAAAGCATACCCATTATTGCTGCAATACCTTGCGCAAGGATATGCCTGTCCCAGAAAAATGCTCCTCAATACCGAGGTAGAAATCATTAAAGTTGACAATGATTTGATTCGAAACATTAATACACCTGAAGCATTTACAGCAGCTAAAAAAGAAATTCAAGGAGCTTAATTCCGTATTAAAACAAGATGGTTACTTCTACAGACATACAAAAAGAACAGTTTTTTGAACGCCAAATCACCTTACAAGAAATTGGCGAAAAAGGACAACAAAAGCTACAGGACACCAAGGTGTTACTTGTGGGTTGTGGCGGTTTGGGATCTCCAATAGCGGTGTACTTGGCTGCCAGTGGTATTGGTGCAATACACTTGGTAGATTTTGATACGGTATCGGTAAGCAACTTGCATCGGCAGGTCTTTTATACCTTGGCAGATGTAGGAAAGCCAAAGGCAGCAATCCTTGCCAAATGCATTACAGAAAGAACGCCATTTACACAGATTACTTTTAGTGATAAGGCTCTTGAAAAAAAGACTGCGCGCTCACTAGTTTCAGCCTATGATATTGTTGTAGATGCTACAGATGCCCTGCCTATAAAATACTTATTAAACGATGCCTGTGTCTTGCAAGGAAAGCCATTGGTGTATGGTTCTTTGTATAAGTTTGATGGCTATGTTGCTACGTTTAATGTGCAGCAAAAAGACGGCTCGTACAGCGCGCATTTGCGCGATGCGTTTCCAATAATGGCAACCGATGTTCCTACTTGTGAAACGGCAGGTACCTTAAATGCTATTGTAGGAATTGTTGCTTTGCAGCAAGTAAATGAAGTTTTAAAATGGGCTACAGGCATTGGAAAATTGCTGACAAACCAATTGTTAATTTACAACAGCTTAGAGAATACACAGCTAAAAATGACGGTAAAAAACAGCGTTTCTAAAGATGAAGTAGCGCTGATTTTTGAGAAAGAATCCTACGGTAGCACAGACTGTAGTCTTCAAAACCCCAATTGGTTACTCTCGGTAGCTGCGTTGAAAAACACCTTATCTAAAGCTTCACAGACACAGAAATACGAACTTGTTTCAGTCTTAGAAAATGAGCAAACGCTCCTCCCTTTTTCCATAGATAGACATTTGCCGTTATCGGGTATTGAAACCCATACTTTTTTACCAGTAGTAAACACCACGTATGTGTTTGTTTGTAGAAAAGGAATACGAAGTTACGAAGCGGTTGCATTCTTAAAAAAGAAATACCCAACAGCCACCTTGCTTAGTTTAGCAGGAGGTTTCGAAGACTATTTAGTATTGTAACCTTTTTTAAGGATGGGCATTTACCCATACTTTTCCGTCTTTAAAATATTCTTTTTTCCAAATAGGCACGGTTTTTTTCAAGGTGTCTATGGCGTATTGACAGGCGTTAAAAGCAGCATTTCTATGTGCTGCAGAAGCTGTAATAATTACAGGAATATCTCCAATATCTAACAAACCTTCGGCATGGTGAATGGCTATTTTAGCAATGGGAAATCGCTCCAATGCTTGCTGTGCAATGGCATCCAATTCTTTTAGCGCCATGGGTTTGTAAGTGCTAAACTCCAGTTGCAGCACTTCCTTGTGGTGTGTGTGGTTTCTAACAGTCCCTACAAAAGCAGCAATGCCTCCACAAGAAGGGTCGCTAACAAAACGATAGCAGTTTTGCAGGTCTAATTTTTCTGAGGTAATATGTATCGATTTTTTAGCCATCATTCCTACAAAAATAGTGAAACAAACGCGTATCTTTGCGACTTTAAAATTATTTTTATCATGAAAAATACATTCCGACTTATTGCGTTCTTAGAAGGCGCTTCGTACCTCTTGTTACTTTTTATAGCAACACCTATCAAGCATTTTTTAGAAGACGCAACCTATGTTAAAATGTTAGGAATGCCCCACGGTATCTTGTTTATGTTCTACATCGTATTTGCCTTTGTAATGAAGTCTGAAATGAAATGGAATTACAAAGAGTTTACGCAAGTCTTAGTAGCATCAATACTGCCTTTCGGTACGTTCTATATAGATCGTAAATACTTAAAATAGACTAACCGCCACTTACGGGAGGAATCACTGCGACTACATCATTTTCTTGCAACAAGACGTCGTCTGTTGCATAGGTTTCGTTTACAGCAAATGCATAGCTATCGAGCTTTGTAAGTGCTGGGTATTTGGCTTGAAGAAGGTGCTTGAAATCAGCAAGACTACACCGTGTTTTTACCGAAATAAAAAGTTGAGAATCTTGTACAATATCTGCCGTGATACCAAAAAAAAGTGTGTGTATTTTCATTGCGAATCAAAGATAGCGTATTCTTAGTTAAAAAGGTTGAATCGAAAGACAAACCCTTGCTGTTTTTGTGTGGTAACGCCACCTGTTGCGCGTACATAATCTACGCGAAGAAAGCGCCATTTACCCCAGCCAATATTGTCTACCCCAATAGCCCATTCTGTATACGGTTTTCGTTGTGCTGAAACGAGTATTTTTCCGCTGAGCACTAGGTGAAAATTAAGCTGGTTGAGCAACGGAATCTTATTGAGTATAAAGCCTTTAAAATGGTGTGCAGCATGTGTTTCTACAAAGGATTTGTTGGTGCTAAATGCGTAGTGAGGCAGCAAATTAAATCGATTTAAAGGCTCTTTAGAGCTCAAAACAGGGAACTGTCCTCCGTTTACATGTGCGTAATCGATAAAGGCACTTTCTGTAGGTTTTACAAAAGCACCCCCTCGGATATTGTAAGAAAAAACACCGCTGTTTCCTAGAGAGGCAGTTTGTTGAATTCTCGTGTGAAAAAAATCGGTTGCTTGCTCAGCATTTTTCGATCCAAAGGTTTTTTTGTACCCCATACGCAAGCTGGGGTATTTTGGATTTTTTACAGCAAATCGTTGGTTGGGGTACGACACGTATTTTTGGTCAAAATAAATTCTTGCATCCAAGGTGTATATCCACAGCGAATGTGCTGCGAAAGCAGGTTCAAACAATGTAGGCGCTAGAGGATTGTTAGACGTATATGTGGTGTTTTCTACGTTTACGGCGCTGTAATTGGTCGTGTTTAGCAAGGGTTTTCTATGGGTGTATTCGATGGAAGATGCCAATCGAAATCCATTAAAGACCTCTTTAGAAAAAGTTGCTTTCGCAAATGTTTTTTCGTATATTTTTAAATAATTCTCTTCAAAAAAGAGGATGCTTACCGTGTTTAAAAAAGGGGAAACAGGGTTTTTCTCATTGAATTGCGCCGTCTTTATTCCACCAGAAAAAGTTAACAGCGGCTTGCTAATATTGTTCCATTTCTTACTGAAACGAAAAGAAGGCCGTACTTTTTTATCTGAAAATCCATAAGAAATAACCGTTTGTAAGCGTTCCCATTTACCCGGTTTTTCATGCCATTTTGTATACGATATGTCTGCTGCTGTATGCCATCCTTGCACGCTGTTGAAATTTATTTTTCGAACAGGGCTGCCGAAGGAGATACGCCATTTTTTATGAGAATTTCGGTAGGTGTATCCGGTAATCGGACTCAATAAAGTGAATTTATTTTGTTGTTTGTTAATGGAGTCTAGGTATGGTTTCGATTTTCGAATGATTTGGATGCTGTCTTTTATGACATAATCTTTTATTTCTTCTGTGGTTAAAGAAACAGGGCGTAAACGATTCCAGTATTCGGTGTCTTTTTTCGTTGCATTTTCAGCAAAAGACAGTATTTCATTGCCAAAGGTATCTTTGGTAAAAGCAGGGTTGAAATTGTAGTTGCTATACGCAGAAGAGAAGCGGCCGTTTATATGAATGCCAAACATGCCAATTTTAAAATCAATGGTCTGAGAAATAACAACCCAGGCGTTGTTTTCGGGCACATAATTGCAATTTTGTTTCAAGTGTAAGACCTCTACCATGGGTAAATTTGCTTGCTTTCCTGTTACCGAAATATCGCTTCCATACAACGCCCATTCATCTTCGGTAATGTATATGAATCCACTAAAAACACGGTCGTTTTTTCGTTTTGGCGTCAGCTGTATTTTGTTAACTAGCTGGCCGCTTTTCGCATAGAAGCTACCTGCTAGTGTAAAATTGTAGTAATTAAATGCGGCGTTGTTTAGCGGAGAGATGATCTTACTTCCTAAGTCAACAGTGTTGTTGTAGAGGTTAAAATTTACTTCTTTGGCACTGTTAAAACTCACTCCGTTGTCGCTACCGCTCACTTTTGAAGCGACAATAAATTCTTTGAAATTGTCGGGTTTTTGGTGTGCTATTTTAGAGACCGTTTCAGACAGATAAACAATACCGCTTCTGGTAGAGTCGAGTCCGCCTCCTAAATCGCCCAAGGTTTGTCCGAGAATTTTTTTAGGCGCGTTTTTTATTTTATACACGCCTCTAGAGTAAAAATCGGCAGTGTATTGGCTAATTGTTGCTTTGTTTTCTTTTTTGTGTGCAATGGCATTTCTTACAATGCGATGCGCAGGATTTTCTTTTGAAGAAACGTGTACTGCGTCTAAAACGACTTCTTGGGTTGTCAATTGCACATCAACAATGGCTGGAAAACGATCAATCGTAATCGTTTTTTTGAGTGTTTTGTAACCTAAAGATTGAAAAACAAGTGTGTACGTTCCTTTTTTAGAAAGCGGTAACTCATAGGCGCCTTGGTCATTTGACGTGGTGCCAGTAATGGAGTTTTCTAAGTAAATATTCACAAAAGAGAGCGGTTTGATTTCGGTGTCGTGAACCAGCCCTTGTATTTGTGCGGTTAGGGCGCTTGTTGTGAGTAAAAAAAGGAGCATTAGGGGTTTCATGAGTAGCGAGTTTAATACCCTACAAACTTACTTGAAGTTTGAAAAACAAAAGCTATAAATTTTGTTAAAAATGACCCCTCATAAACCTTTTATAAGCAGCGTTATCCTTCCAAAAATACCGTATATTTGTAAGTTCAAACAAACAACAAACGTATGAGTGATTCTAGAAAAAGACACGAAGCTTTAGTGTACCATGCAAAGCCAAGACCTGGTAAAATTGCTGTGGTTCCCACCAAAAAATACACCTCACAACACGATTTGTCTTTGGCTTATTCCCCAGGAGTAGCAGAGCCTTGTTTAGAGATCGCAAAAGACCGCAACAATGTATATAAATACACTGCAAAAGGAAATTTAGTAGCTGTAATAACCAATGGAACGGCTGTGTTAGGTCTCGGAAATATTGGGCCAGAAGCATCAAAGCCAGTCATGGAAGGGAAAGGGCTGTTGTTTAAGATTTTTGCAGATATAGATGTGTTTGACATCGAAGTAGATGCCACAGATGTAGATACGTTTGTCGCCACTGTAAAAGCGATTGCGCCTACTTTTGGCGGAATTAATTTAGAAGATATTAAGGCGCCAGAAGCATTTGAAATTGAACGTCGTTTGAAAGAAGAATTGGATATTCCTGTGATGCATGATGACCAGCATGGAACGGCTATTATTTCTGCAGCGGCCTTAAAAAATGCCGTAGAAATTACAGAAAAAGACATTACAAAAATAAAAATTGTTGTCAACGGTGCAGGAGCTGCTGCCATCTCTTGTACGCGTTTATACCTAAAGCTAGGCGTAAAAAGAGAGAACGTAGTGATGTGCGATAGCAAAGGCGTTATTCGAAGAGACCGCGCAGAACTGACTTCTCAAAAAGCAGAATTTGCAACAGACCGTCCTTTAGAAACCTTAGCAGAAGCCATGGAAGGGGCCGATGTTTTTATCGGTTTGTCTAAAGGAAATGTGTTAGACCCAGCGATGTTGTTAACCATGACAAAAGACCCGATTGTTTTTGCAATGGCCAATCCAACACCAGAGATAGATTACGATTTAGCGGTAAAAACCCGCGATGATATTATTATGGCAACCGGAAGGTCTGACCATCTAAACCAAGTGAACAATGTGCTTGGGTTTCCTTTTATTTTTAGAGGCGCATTGGATGTGCGTGCGACTAAAATAAACGAAGAAATGAAAATGGCGGCGGTACACGCCCTTGCGAATCTGGCTAAAAAAACGGTGCCAGAGCAAGTAAACATCGTATACGATGAAGTGAGTTTGTCTTTTGGTAGAGAATACATCATTCCAAAACCTTTTGACCCTCGTTTGATATATGAAATTCCACCGGCTATTGCCAAAGCAGCGATTGCTTCTGGTGTGGCTTTAGAACCGATAACAGATTGGGAAAAGTACCAAGAAGAATTGATGGACCGCTCTGGGACCGGAAGTAAAGAAATTAGAATGTTGCACAACCGTGCAAAGAGAAGCCCAAAACGAATTGTCTTTGCAGAAGCAGATCATTTAGATGTGTTAAAAGCGGCACAACGTGTGTACGAAGAACGCATAGGAAAACCTATTTTATTAGGAAGAAAAGAGGTCATCCTTGCCTTAAAAGAAGAAATCGGATTTACAGCAGAAGTGCCTATTATAGACCCTAAAACGGACGAAGAGAAGGAACGTAGAGATCGGTTTGGTGAAGCTTTTTGGAAAACCCATCAGCGTAAAGGAACCACCCTTTTTGAAGCAAAAAAACTCATGCGAGAGCGCAATTATTTTGCGGCCATGTTGGTGAATGAAGGAGAGGCTGATGCTCTAATTACAGGCTATTCTAGGCCGTATTCATCGGTTGTGAAGCCCATGCTAGAACTCATTAAAAAAGACAAAGGCGTTACGCGTGTTGCAGCAGCAAACATGATGCTTACCAAACAAGGGCCTCTATTTTTAGCAGATACGACGATCAACATCAACCCCAATGCCAAAGACTTGGCAAAAATCTCGCAACTGACAGCCGGCTTGGCAAAAATGTTTGGAATGAAACCCAACATTGCCATGTTGTCTTTTTCTAATTTTGGTTCTGCAAATTCAGAAACTTCACAAAAAATTAGAGAAGCGGTTTCATACATACATCGCCATTTCCCTAACGTGGTAATAGACGGAGAATTGCAAGCAGATTTTGCATTAAACCCAGCCATGCTTGCCAAAGAGTTTCCGTTTTCTAAACTGAACGGAAAGAAGGTAAATGTCTTGATTTTCCCGAATTTGGAAGCCTCAAACATTACCTATAAATTGATGAAACAAGTAGATGGCGTAGAGTCTATTGGGCCTATTATTTTAGGTTTGAGCAAGCCGGTTCACGTAATTCAGTTAGGCGCCAGCGTAGATGAGATGGTAAATATGGCAGCAGTAGCGGCTGTAGATGCACAGCAAAAACAACGCAAAAAAACGAAATAAATTAGCGCAATGCTAACCTTGAAACAGCCATAAGATGATTACACAAATTAGAGGAAGACTGGTAGAGAAAAACCCAACATACGTGGTGATAGATTGTAACGGAGTCGGGTATTTATTACACATTTCTTTACAGACCTTTTCTAAATTACCGGACGATGAAGCCGTATTGTTATATGCCCATTTATCTGTAAAAGAAGACGCACATACCTTGTATGGTTTTATGGATAAAATGGAAAGAGCGCTTTTTAAATTGTTGATTTCTGTTTCTGGTGTAGGACCGAGTACTGCACGTACCATGTTGTCTTCTTTGTCTTCTGAAGAAATACAGCAAGCCATTGCTTCAGAAAACGTAGCTGTTATCCAATCGACAAAAGGGATTGGTGCTAAAACGGCACAACGGATCATTATCGACTTAAAAGACAAGGTGCTTAAAACTTTTGGCATGGATGAAATAGCCGTTGCAACAAACAATACACAGAAAGAAGAAGCGTTATCTGCTTTAGATGTCTTGGGGTTTGCTAGAAAACAATCAGAAAAAGTAATGAATGCTATCTTATTGGAACATGCAGATGCCAGTGTAGAAGTATTGATTAAAAAGGCCCTCAAAAACTTATAAAAAAGTTGAAAAAAAGAAGTTTACATATTGGCTTTCTGTTGTTTTTCTTGGGGATGAGTGCGGTTTCGTTCGCTCAAAATTCACCGATTCAAACAGACTCGATAGCGCCATTAACCTATCCTTTTTCATCTTCACAATACGGGAGCTTGTTCTTAAACAACCCCGCAACAACAACGATTACATACGACAAACAGCTTCAGAAATTTATCATTACGCAAATGATTGGTGGGTATGCTGTAGGGACGCCGTTGTTTTTAACACCCAAAGAATACGATGCATATCGTTTAAAGAACGACATCAAAGATTACTTTCAAGAAAAAATAGCGGCAACCAACCCCAATAAGAAAGGGAATGAAGCTGCTCAGAAAGATTTAATGCCTAAATACTATGTAAACTCTAAGTTTTTTGAAAGTATTTTTGGAGGTAATACCGTAGAGGTGACCCCTTCTGGGCAAGTAAACCTGAAACTCGGGTTTCTATACCAAAACAACGACAACCCTCAAATTTCTCAAAAAAACCGCAGCAGTTTTACTTTTGATTTCGACCAGCAAATTAGCGCGAGTTTAAAAGCAAAAATAGGAACACGTTTGAAGTTTGATGCGAATTACGACACACAGTCGACGTTCGATTTTCAGAATTTAATAAAATTAGGTTACGAACCGACAGAAGACGCAATTGTACGGAGTATTGATGCTGGAAATGTGAGCATGCCTATTAAAAACACATTGATTGACGGCGCTCAATCATTGTTTGGGGTGAAAACGGAATTACAGTTTGGGAACACCAATATTACGGCCGTGTTTTCGCAGCAAAATTCAGAAAGTAAAACAGTGGTTTCAGAAGGAGGCGCAACCACACAATCTTTTGAGTTGAGAGCTTCAGATTACGACAATGATCGTCACTTTTTCTTGTCGCAATTTTTTAGAGAAACCTACAAGTCGGCTTTACAGCATTATCCATTAATTAGCAGCCCCATCAACATTACACGTGTAGAGGTTTGGATTACGAATAAAAATTCAAGTACAGAGAATTTTAGAAGCATCGTAGCACTTGCCGATATTGGTGAAGCAGTTCCAGCGAATTTCGTAAACCCCGCTGTATTGCCCGCAACACCTCCTACGGTTGTGATAGGCGGACAATCGTATGCGATACCCACCAATGCCGCCAATAATATCGCTGGTTTGCTAACCGCAACCAATGGGATTAGAAACATTGCTACGGTGGCTACTGCTTTTACAGATATTTCGTTAACCGGTATGCAGCAAGGAACCGATTACTCGTATTTGCAAAACGCCCGAAGATTGCAAGAAAATGAATACACCGTGCATCCGCAATTGGGGTTTATTTCTTTGAACCGAAGATTGAATGACGGAGAAGTATTGGGTGTTGCTTATGAATATACTGTGGTAGGAGCTACCGGAACCTCTGAAACGGTTTTTAAGGTGGGTGAATTTTCGAATGACGGAATTAACGCACCAGCAAATATTGCTTTAAAGCTATTGCGGTCAGAAATACTAACCACAAAGAGACCAGGTACGCAGTTGCCTTTTCCTACGTGGCAATTGATGCTTAAAAATGTCTATGCCCTAGGAGCATCGCCATTGACAAACGAAGGGTTTCGATTCGAAATACTGTATCGAGATGATGAAACTGGGGTGCCGCAAAACACGTTGCAAAATGCAAACACGCCTAATATTACAGACAAAACCTTGTTGAATTTATTGTCTTTAGACCGCTTAGATCAAAGCCAATATGTACTTGAAGAAGGCGATGGATTTTTAGATTATGTAGAAGGGATTACCATTAATTCGCAAAAAGGGTATGTGATTTTTCCTGAAACAATGCCTTTTGGAGACGATTTAGATGTCTTGCTAACAGACCCTATAGACAAAGAGCGCTACGTGTTTAAGGAATTGTATAGCAACACCAAATCGCAAGCAAAAAACGAATACCAACACAAAGACAAGTTCTTGTTAAAAGGGTATTTTAAGTCGGAAAATAGTGGTGGAATTTCTTTGGGCGCCTTTAATGTTCCCAGAGGTTCTGTACATGTAACCGCTGGAGGAATTGAATTGGTTGAAGGCGTAGATTACGTGGTAGACTATCAATTAGGGCGCGTACAAATTATTGATCCAGGATTGGAGTCTTCAGGCACACCAATTAGCGTTTCAACAGAAAACAACGCGCTGTTCAACCAGCAACAAAAAACATTTATGGGTATTGATGTCCAGCATAAATTCTCAGAAGAATTTGTTGTTGGTGCTACCATTTTAAATTTGAGCGAACGGCCGATTACCCCCAAAGTAAATTTTGGCGCAGAGCCCATTAACAACACCATGTTTGGGTTCAATTTAAACTACGCAACCGAAGTGCCTTTTTTGACCAAGATGGCCAATAAACTACCTTTTGTAGATACCGATGTGGTCTCTAATTTTTCAATAAAAGCAGACATGGCGTATTTGTTGCCAGGTTCGCCAAGCGGTATCAATGTAAACGGAGAAGCAACTTCTTATATAGATGATTTTGAAGCTTCTCAAATTCCAATAGACCTGTCGTCGCCACTTAGTTGGTTTACGGCAAGTACACCAGACACGCCTACTTTTCCATTGTTTCAAGGAAATGCGGTCAACAATTTAACGTACAACAACCAGCGTGCAAAATTGGCATGGTACACCATCGATCAACTTTTTTACGGTATTGGAAATACGCCAAGCAATATCAATGCGACTGAATTATCACGCACAGAGGTGCGTCAAATTAGGTATGAAGAATTGTTTCCAAACCAACAATTAGACATCACACAAAATCCGCAAATTAGAACCTTAGATTTGGCGTATTTCCCTACGGAAAGAGGGCCTTATAATTTTGACCCTACAGCCACGGTAGATACCGCCAACGAAACAGTTACTTTATCAAACCCTTCTGAAAGATGGGGCGGGATGATGCGTTCTTTAACGACCAATAATTTTCAGCAAGCAAATGTTGAATACATTCAGTTTTGGATGATGGACCCGTACGAAAATTACTCGATTACAGAAGAAGAAGGCTTGCCTACCGGAATGGATCCACAGAATACAATAAACCAAGTAGGAGACTTGTATTTTAATTTAGGAAACATCTCAGAAGACATTCTAAGAGACAGCTACAAGCAATATGAAAACGGCTTGCCGTCAGACGGGATTAAAACACTGTTAAATACGAACGAAACCACTTGGGGAACCCAACCTAAAAACCCCTCAATCTTGTATGCATTTGATGTAGAGGATGGCGCCAGAACACACCAAGATGTTGGTTTAGACGGATTGAATGATACTGAAGAAGCTGCAAAATTCCCGATACAATTTCAGCACTTGGCAGATCCTGCAGGAGACAATTTTCAGTACTATAGAGGTGCCGGTTTAGATGCTGATGAGGCTTCTATTATTAGCAGGTACAAACATTTTAATAGCACCCAAGGCAATTCGCCAACGGCCAATCAATCTACAGAATCTTTCCCTACTTCTGCTACAACATATCCAGATGTAGAAGACATCAACAAAGATCAAACAATGAATGTCATCGAGAGTTATTTCGAGTATAAAGTATCGATGAACAAGGCAGATTTGACCACGGGAACGAATCATATTGTCGATCAAAAAACAACGGAGGTAACCTTGGCAGATGGGACCACCCGAAACACCACTTGGTACCAGTTTCGAATTCCGATTCGCAGTGGAGTTGCTGTAAACAATATCTCAGACTTTAACAGCATCCGTTTTATACGAATGTATCTTACAAAGTTTCAAATGCCTGTTGTTTTGCGTTTTGGAGACTTGCAATTGGTGCGAGGAGACTGGAGAAGGTATACAAAAACATTGAACCATTTAATTGCTCCTCCTGTAGAATTATCGGAAGCTTCGTTGAATAATTTTGAAGTAGGGGTTGTGAATATCGAACAAAATGAAAACAGGTATGTGGTGCCTCCAGGAATTGTAAGAGAACAATTACAAGGAACTACTTCTGTACAGTTGCAGAATGAGCAATCGGTTGCGGTAAAAGTATGGAACTTAAAACAAGGTGAAACCCGTGCTATTTACAAAAACAACAGTGCCGATTTGCGTAGCTACAAAAAGCTAAAAATGTTTATGCATGCAGAATCAATCGATATAGTGAACGCTATTTCAGATGATGACATGGTAGCGGTGATACGCTTGGGAACCGATTTAGATGAGAACTACTACCAATTAGAAATGCCTTTAAAGGTTTCTGAATCTGGTGTGGCTCCGGTTGCGTTAGAAGTGTGGCCAGAGGCGAACAACCTAGAAGCTGTTTTAGAGAAGCTAGGGTCTTTAAAATTAGCGAGAATCCGAGAAGGAGCTCCTGTAAATGAATTGTATCCAACACCGAGTGGTGCAGACCCTACCGAATTGATTCTTCGTGTAAAAGGGAACCCTACTTTGGCAGCGGTACGAACCATTATGTTGGGTATAAAAAACACGGCCATTGGGAACCGAAGTGCGGAGATTTGGTTCAATGAATTGCGTTCTTCAGGCTTCGATAATGAAGGCGGTTGGGCAGCTGTAGTGAATGCCAATGCCAATTTAGCAGATGTAGCAGACATCTCTTTAGCAGGAAGTATTCAAACGATAGGTTTTGGAAGTGTAGGCGACAGAGTACAACAACGAAACATTGAAGAAAGCAAACAATACAACCTTGCAGCGACAGTGAATCTTGGTAAAATGTTGCCAAAAAAATGGCACTTACAAGTGCCGTTAAGCTACAGTTATGGCGAGGAGTTTAGAGACCCAAAATACGATCCACAGTACCAAGATGTTACCATGGAAGCCGCTCAAGACGTGAACCCAAACAGTAAAAATGCCCAAGACTATACCCGTAGAAAAAGCATTAGTTTTATCAACGTAAAAAAGAATAGAAACCCGACGTCTAAGAAGAAACCACAGTTTTATAACGTCGAAAATTTTACGGCATCGTATGCGTATAATGAAGAGTTTCATAAAGATTACAACATAGAACGCTACCAATATCAAAACGTATTGGCAAGTGGAGGGTATGCATTTGCCTTTAAACCGTTTGTTTTTGAACCGTTTAAGAAAACACCCTTTTTACAAGGGAAACATTGGCAAATAGTGCGCGATTTTAACTTGAGCCCCTTGCCAAAAACACTCGCTGTTCACTCGAATATCCAACGAACGTTTAACGAGCAGAAATCTAGAAACCTAATAGCAGGCTTAACTCCGCAACCAACGTTAACCCAGCGTAGATTCTTGTTTGATTGGGATTATGCTGTTGGTTTTCAATTGACCAAATCCGTGCAGTTAAATTTTACCGCTGCCAACAATTATATCTATGACAACCAAAACGAGTCGTTAGAAATTTTCGATAAATTTTTTACTGTTGGGCGCTCAGATCATTACCAGCAAAAATTAAACGCCACGTATACATTACCCATCAATAAAATTCCGTTGTTTAGTTTTATCAAAGCAAACTATGCATATACCGCTAATTTCGATTGGCAAGCAGCTTCGCAAAGCTATGTAGAGAAAGTTGGAAATTTATTGCAAAATGCAAATACGCATTCGTTGAATGCCAATCTTAATTTCGAACGGTTCTATAAAAATATTGGACTTACGAAGTTGGTTCAAAAAAAAACAGGAAGGCAAGCGACAAAGAATGCGAAAAGAGGCGTAAAAACCATTCCTAAAAAGAAACAGACTCCTGGACAAAAAATAATAAAAGGCGTATACGATGTGCTAACGGCTGTTAAAAAAGCAAAAATAAGTTATACAGAAAACAACGGTACTTTGTTAGAAGGCTACCGTCCACAAGCAGGATTCTTAGGAAGAAATACCTACAACGGAAGCAGGGCGCCAAGCTTTGGTTTTGTTTTTGGAAGCCAAGTAGATATTAGAAATACAGCCTTAGAAAACGGTTGGTTGGTAGACAGACATGTAGACAGTGCGTATGTAAACAAAAATTACGGACGTACACATTTTAACAAACTAGAATACACCGTAACGGTAAAACCATTTAAAGACCTCTCTATCGATCTTCGAGGAAACCGCATTAAAACACGCAATAGTACACAGCAATTAGATGCGGTAGGTACGAGCTACGACTCAGATGGTGCTTTGTTAGACGTGGTCTTAAACCCCGCTATTCAAGCATTTGAGACCGGAAACTTTAGCAGCAGTTATCTCATGCTTTCTACGGCTTTTAAAAATAGCGAAGCCTTGTTTGAGACCTTTAAAAACCACCGTAGTGCCATTGCCGAACGCTTGACAAATGTACATTCAGGAACGGATATTGCCCATTTTGGAAATACGAGTCAGCAAGTATTGTTGCCTTCGTTTATGGCTGCTTATTCGGGTACAAGTACCCAGTCTGTAAAACTAGCCTTGTTTAGAAACATCCCTATTCCTAACTGGACGATGCGTTACAAAGGGTTTATGAAAATGAAATGGTTTAAAAAACGTTTTAGCAGTTTCGCTATTTCAAACGCTTACAAATCTTCGTATACCATTGGTAATTTCACAGGAAATTCGCAATACAATGCCGCTGCACCTTTTGAGGAGCCCAACGCATTGTCTTTAAATTACGAACCTGCTTTGTTAATCTCTACGGCAACCTTAGTAGATGAGTTTTCTCCGTTGATAAAAGTAGCTCTGAAAATGAAAAATTCCTTTTCGTTTAAAGGCGAAGTGAAAAAAGACAGGGCATTGACCTTAAATTTCGACAACAGTACACTCACAGAAATTAAAGGCACAGAATACGTCTTTGGAGTTGGGTATAAGTTTAAGAATGTAAAAATGAACTCGCGCTTTGCCGGAAAAAAAACTACCTTAAAAGGCGATATTAACTTACGAGCAGATGTATCTTTGCGAGACAATTTAACAATTATTAGAGCCATAGACGAAGAGAACAATCAGATTACAGGAGGGCAAACCTTATTGGGTATTAAAGTAGTGGCAGATTACAATCTAAGCAGAAACATAACGGCCTCTTTTTATTACAACCACAACACCTCTAAGTACGCGATATCAACAGCATTTCCTCGGCAGTCCATCAGTTCAGGAATCAATATTATATATAAATTAGGAAATTAATCAACACAAAAAATAACAAGATATGAATATTCCAAACCAATTAAAATACACCAAGGATCATGAGTGGATTCTTGTAGATGGCAACGTAGCAACCGTAGGAGTTACGGATTTCGCACAAGGCGAATTAGGTGACATCGTATATGTAGACGTAGATACGTTAGATGAAACTGTAGTCATTGAAGAAGTCTTTGGTTCTGTAGAGGCAGTAAAAACTGTTTCTGATTTGTTTATGCCTTTAACAGGAGAAATTATTGAATTCAATGAAGCGCTAGAAGATGCACCAGAATTGGTAAATAAAGATCCGTATGGCGAAGGATGGATGATTAAGATAGCGATGGAAGACACGACACAATTAGACGATTTATTAGATGCTGCAGCGTATAAAGACCTTATTGAAGGCTAAGCTGTTTTTTATAGCGATAGCGATTACATTGAGCATTGCTTTTTTAAGTTTGGTACGATTGGGCACCCTGCCTATTTCGTTTTCTCATACAGATAAAATAGCACATGCCATTGCCTATTTTGTATTGTGCTTTTGCTGGCTGTGGGCTGTTGATTCTTTTGCTAAAAAGAAGGTACGTAAACTTACTGTGGTAAGTTTGTGTATTTTTTATGGCATACTTATTGAAGTAGTTCAAATGACCTATACGAATTACCGTACAGGGAGTCTGTTAGATATTCTTGCAAATACCACCGGTATTTTGCTGGCACTCTATTGTTTTAGCTCGTTTTTCGAAAAAAAATAAGTGATTTCAGGCTGAGACTTGCATAAGTCTTCGGATTTTAATTAAATTAGCAACCTATAAAAAAATTTTTCAACATGGAAATCAAAAAAAATCCAAAATCAAATTTAGAAAACTATAGCAAGTTGTTTATGCAACTTGGATTGGTTTTAGCACTGTTTATCACGTACGTTGCTATTGAGAAGAAAACATACGACCGCCAGTTTGACGACTTAGGTGTTGCTTCTATGTCTGATGTAATGGACGAAGAAACAATGATTACGCAACGTGTTGAGCCACCAAAACCAAAAACACCACCACCACCAGCTCCAGATAAAATCGAAATCGTAGAAGATGAGAAGGAAGTAGAAGAGACTGTTATTGAGTCTACAGAAACCGATGAGGATGAAGAGATAGAGATTATTGAAGAGGATGAAGAGGAAGAACTCGTAGAAGATGTACCATTTTCTATTATTGAAGAGGTACCTGTTTTTCCAGGATGTAGTGGAACGAAGAAACAGAAAAAAGACTGTTTAAACAAAAAAATGCGTAGACACGTACAGCGTTATTTTAATGCAGACTTGGCCAATGAGCTAGGATTGCCTGCAGGAAGAAAGCGTATTTACTTGATGTTTAAAATTGATAAAGACGGGTCTATTGTAAGTATCCAAGCAAGAGCACCACATCCAAGGTTGAAAAAAGAAGCGATTCGTATTGCGAAGAAATTGCCGAAAATGAAGCCAGGAAGACAACGAGGGAAAGCGGTTCGTGTAGGATATACACTGCCAATTACCTTTAATGTTGAGTAATTGACTCCGCTAAAAATTTAAAAAAACGCCGCTGATTTCAGCGGCGTTTTTTTATGCAAGTTTATTTCTTACTTTTGAACCAACGAATAGTACGTATAAAAACATTTCTATGAATTCATATTTTGCACATTCAACAGCAGTAATAGACTCCGATTCTACGATTGGTACGGGTACTAAAATCTGGCATTTTAGTCATATCATGTCGCATTGTGTTATTGGCGAAAGCTGTAACATTGGGCAAAATGTGGTGGTGTCTCCTCAAGTAGTCTTAGGGCGCAATGTAAAAGTACAAAACAACGTGTCTATTTATACAGGAGTGGTCTGTGAAGACGACGTCTTTTTAGGCCCTTCTATGGTTTTTACAAACGTCATCAACCCCAGAAGCGCTGTAGTGCGTAAAGAAGCGTTTCAAGAGACGCTTGTGCAACAAGGAGCTAGTATTGGTGCCAATGCAACCATTGTTTGTGGAAACACCATTGGAGCGTATGCAATGGTGGGTGCTGGAGCCGTGGTGGTAAAAGAAGTACTGCCGTATGCGTTGGTTGTAGGAAATCCCTCACAACAAATAGGCTGGGTAAGTGCGTATGGTCATCGGTTGGATTTTGATACAGCGGGCGTTGCTTTTTGTAAAGAAAGCAATGAAAAGTACCAGCTCTCTAACCATGCTGTTACAAAAGTAGGTTAGACGTAACAAAAGCAAGTTTAAAATAAGGATATAAAAAAAGGCAGTAACGTTGGTTACTGCCTTTTTTAGTGCTGTGTAAAAATTACACGGTATGGTTGTTATTCTGGTACAATAATAAATTCTGATCTACGGTTTGCTTGGTGCGCTTCTTCAGCACAGTCTGCATTGTTTCCACAGTCATTTACCAATTGTGTTTCACCCATTCCTGAACCAAAAATTCGATGTGCGTGAATTCCTTTTGAAATAACGTATTCTACGGTTGCTTTCACTCTTCTTACAGAAAGTTTCATGTTGTAAGCATCGTTTCCTCTGGCATCTGTATGCGATTGTACTTTTACAATCATCGTTGGATGCGACGCCATAATTGCTACAAGCTTGTCAAGCTCTACAGTACCTTGTTCGGTAATTGCATGCTTGTCTAAGTCGAAGAATATAGGATTTAATACAATTACTTCAGGAATTTTATCAAGCAATACTTGAGCGCTCACTTCCTGTGCGTCTGTTTTTTCAACAGCAACGCTGTTTTCTGTATACAATTCTTTTGCTGCAACTACTTTAAATGCTTGGTCGCAGGCATAGTTGAATTGTATTTCACCATTTTCGTTGGTTGTTCTGTTGGCAACTACTTCGTTGTTGGCATTGTAAATAACCACGTCTGCCATTGCCAAAATAGCCCCGTCTTTACGATCGGCAACTTGTACTGTTAAGGCAACATCACAAATAGGCGCAATCTTATCGAAGGCATAAATGTCATCACTTCCTGTACCGCCAGCTCTGTTAGAAGCTACAAATCCTTTTTTAAGGCTTCGTCGATAGAGAAACTAAAGTCGTCACTTCCAGAGTTGATTGGAGCTCCTGCATTTCTAAGAGAACCAAAGCTGTCTCCTTTTATCTGTACTGCAAAAACATCTAACATTCCTAATCCAGGATGTCCGTTAGAAGAAAAGTACAAGGTGTTCTTGCTACTGATGTATGGGAACATTTCAGACCCTTCTGTATTGATGTCTTTTCCTAAGTTCACTGGGTTTCCGTAGCTTCCATCTGCATGAATGCTTGCATACCAAATGTCTGAACCTCCAAGAGATCCTTCCATATCTGAACTGAAGTACAAACGGCTACCGTCTAAACTAACAGCAGGACCCCCTGTACTGTGGTTTTTCCCATTGAAAGGAAGTGCCGTTATGTTTTTCCACTCGCCATTTACAAGCGACGCTTTAAATAAGTTGATGGTACTTTTTCCTCCAGCATCTTTGATAAAACGTTTCTTAAAAAGACCGCCGTTTCTCAATACGTTCTCTCCAGAGAAGTACATGGTTTTTCCATCAGGACTAAAACTAACCGTTCCTTCATTGTACTTGGTGTTTATTTTTCCTGCTAGAGCGGTTTCGTTTGTAAGGCTTCCAGATGCAGCATCGTAATCTGCGCTATAGATGTCTAAATAAGGTTCGTTGTTCCAACCGTATTTTTTACCATCGCTTTTTGCAGAAGTATAGTATACTTTTCCGTTGTGCAATAAAGGACCAAAGTCCGAATATTTACTGTTAAATCCATCAACTACTTGCACGCTAAATTTTGGTGCAGCCCCTAAGAGGTCTGTTGCAGCTGTGCGGTTATTTGCATGTGCAATGGCTCTTAAATCTTGGGGAGCTAAGGCAGCAAAAGCGTCCATAGCGGCAGCAGCTTCTGTATAGCTTCCGTTTGCTTTTAAGGCTTGTGCATACGCAAAGTGTTGTCTGGTATTTTTGCTGTTTGCAAGGGCTTTTTTATACCATCTTGCAGCAGCTTGGGTATTTGCGGTATTGTAATATGCATCTGCCAGGCGGCCTTGTACGTATCCGTCTTCGTGTCCGTCTGCGACAACCTCTAAATACTCCTCTATGGCATCTGCATAGGCTAAGTTGTTAAAGTGTTTGTCGGCTTTTCTTGTTTCTTTACTTTGAGCACTTGCGCCTAATATTCCTAAAAGAAGCACTCCTGTATATATGTATTTTTTCATGTGATTGCGTTGTTTATATTAGAAAAATCTTGGCGAACGAGATACTTTTTTAGGGAAACTCAAATCAAACTGCAAGAACACTTCGTGAGAAGCACTTGCACCAATGTTAATATCGGAGATAATATGGTCGTAAGCATATCCTATACGCATGGTGTTTGAATATGCAAAGCCAACCAATCCACTAAAAGAATCGTCGGATCTGTAAGAAGCTCCTACTTCAAATTTATCTAAAAACAAGAAGTTGGAATTTATATCATAAGAAAGAGGCGCTCCAAAAGCGGACTTCACTAAAACAGAAGGTTTAAATTTGGTGGTTTCTGTTAGTTGAAAAACATATCCAGCGGTTACAAAATAATGCTGAATTTCTGAACCAAACTTTCGACCGTTTTCATCTAAATGAATACTGTTTAAAAGATTTGGCACCGACAAACCAATATAGTAGTTGTCTGTATAGTAAAAAGCACCAATTCCTATATTCGGTGTTGTTTTGTTAATGTCTTCAGCAAACAAAGGGTCTCCCGGATCTGCAACAATAATTCCTGAATTTAGTGCAATGTCATGCATGGTTACACCGGCTTTCATACCAAAGGCTAATTTAGCCGTTTTATTGAGTGAAAGGGTGTACGAAAGATCTGCATAGATGTTGGTTTCGGTAACCGGTCCGTGCTCGTCTGCAATAACAGATAATCCTGCGCCAAGATTGTTTCCTAAGGCACTGTGCCCAGAGAACGTCATTGTTTTTGGCGCTCCTTCAAAGCCGCTCCATTGATTTCTGTATAAAGCGGTTATAGAAAGTCCTTCAGTAGATCCTGCATAGGCAGGATTTATAATTGCTTGATTGTACATGTACTGTGTGTACTGTGGGTCTTGTTGCGCAACACTTGTAATGCTGTAACTTAGTACCGCAACCAATATGATTAATTTTGTTTTCATATGTGTATTTTAAGTTGGTTCTTAGTGTTCTTTATTGATATAAACCCATCCTTTTTTAGGGCTTTCAGAAGGTAAGGTAACAATGTAGTAGTACGTTCCTGTAGGCAACTCATTGGCGCCATCATTACTTGTTCCACACCATTCATTTCTGTACCCATCCATTTCATAAACGATGCTTCCAAAACGGTTATAGATCGTTAATTTGGTCGCGTTTAAAAATGAGATATCAAAACAGTCATTCATACCATCGTTGTTAGGCGAAATTCCTGAAGGGATCAAACATTGAGAGATAGATACACTCTCTGTTAAGGCAGTGCTACAGCTTTCAAATGTAATATCGCTTAGCGTCATTACAACATCTGTGGTAGCTCCTGGAATGGTAACGCTTCCATTTCCTGTAGCATCCAATGTTACTGTTTGGTCTGCACCTCCATCTATTGAATAGGTAACGGTAGCATTTTCAGTTCCAGTAAGTGTAAATATTGGGTCTCCACCGGCACACAATGGCCCGTTTCCTTCAAAACTAATTAATGCTGCAGGCGTGGTGTCTCCAATAACAACATCTGCCATTACATCTTCACATCCTTCTACGTTAATGGTAATATTTGCATAGGTACCTCCGTTCATGTTTTCTAAAACGATGTCACCATCTACATTTGTTGTATAACTAGCAGCAGCAACTAAGGCACCGTCTAAAGTGTATCCAACATCATAAGCAGTACTTGCTTCTAAGCCTTCAATAATAAGTGTTCCGTTTGCTTCGCCACAACTTGCGTCTGTACCACTAGCAACTGGACACACAATTGTACAGTCTGTAGAACCAGCTCCTGCTTCCCCAGCGTTGGTTTGACTCAATGTAATGTATCCTGCATCTCCAGAGTAATTGGTAATTAAGAACAGGTAAAAAGCACCTGCTTGTGCATCTGGTATGGTAGCTGTTTCTGTATAAGAAGCACTGTAACTACAATCAATAGCGTATCCAGTACAATCGTGTGTTGCCACACAGTCTCCAAATTCGAAAGCTGTACAGACCTCATCAGTATCTGAAAAAGGACCCCATACTACGTAATCTACGTCTAATTGCGCGCCTGAACCTCCAGTACCTGTGGTTTGTGTAATTTGAAAAATCATATCTCCAGCATCTTGTACTTGAATAAAGTACCAAGCCGGGTTTGGTGCAGTGAATAAACAGCTGTTTTGTGTAATTACAGCTGGTGCATTATCTACACAGTCGGCATCTGATACGTTTGGAAACTCTAAATCTCCATCACTTGCACAGAAAGGGTCACTCCCGTCACATACTGAGTTTTCAGGTGGTTCTATACCGTCTGGAAGTGCTTCACCTCCAGCAGTAGTTACACAGCTAATTTCTGCTTCCCAACCAGGTCTCTGAACAGAGCTGTCTGATTCGAAGACGATTGTAATACATCCTGATGCATCACTTGATGCGGTATAGGTTTCTCCTGCGGTTGAACAACCAGAAGTTTCTGGCGGTAGCGCATCTCCAAACTGAGCAATTACAGCGCCAGAAGTATCAGTTCCTTCATGGATTGTCATAAAATCCCAAGGTTCTCCTTCAATGTTAAAAGCGGTAAAAGCCAATTGAATATAATCTCCTACACCTTGTGTTTCTGGACAGATCGTCATGGTGTAGTTTTCGTTATTTTGATAGTCTCCAGTGGTTCCTCCAGAATCTACAAAAGTTCCAGAGCAAGTACCTACGGTTCCTTGGTCAGCAATATTTACAGTTTGCGCAGCTGCAAGGACTGTAAATAAAAGCGTAATTGCGAGTGTAATTTTTTTCATAATTCGACTGTTTTATAATGAAGGATATATGGTTAAGATATAATCCGTAGTGCCAATGCGGTACATTTTTTTTACGGCAGTATGCATTGGTAAATTGTATTTTAGCGGATTAAACGTTGCTGGGTTGTATGCAGTGTCTGCTACTAAAGCGTTGTTGTACTTGTTGTTTAAGCCTACAGATGCCAGTGTTTCAAAATGCTTGTCTTGTAGACTAGGCATGTATAGCACGTGTACATCGTTTTGTAGAAAATCAGTAATCATACCGAGCCTACTTGAGTTGCTGTTTAAAACAAGCGCATCAGATTGGTCTTGGAAGACTTCTTGAATACAAATTTCAATAAATTGAGCGGTCTTGTAACGAGGGCTTTCTTGAGCATTTGCAGTAGACACTGCGTAAAAGAAGCTCAACAAAAAAATAGCGAATCCTTTTAGTTTCATTTGTTTAGAATTAAAGATGGTTAATTTAAGACTTCTAAAATACTTAAAAAAGGAGTAAAAAACAGCATATAGGGCAATTAAATCACGAACTTGCTAAAGAAATGTTTTTTCAGGTATAGCATGTGGTTGTTTTTCGTGCGTTTTTTGCTGTTTCTACAATAGGTGTTGTAGGTTTTTTTGCTACCTTTATCAAAAGCGAACAAAACGTCCTTTTATCCCGAAAGTGAATTCGATACATAGGGTGTTTGTTTCACATATAACGAGTTGTACTTAATTATGAAAAACATCCTGCAAATAACAATATTTCTTTTTTCAATTGGAATTTCTGCTTGCACTTCTGAGTTATAGCCAAAACTTTATTGGCAACCACTTGAGAAAATTGGAATTGAACAAGAACACGAGTATGTTTTTAGAAATTTAGTAAAAGATTTGAAAAATAAATACGGCGAGTAACGCTGTGTATAGCTGGCCCGTCTGCGGCAGGCAAGCGCAACGAATCATACACAAACACGTTCGCGCCAATTTAAAATCACAAAAAATGAAGGTTACAGTTGAAAAAAACGAAAAAATTGCTACGATGATCTTTGCATCTATTTACCCCCTTTACTGGAGTAGATTGGAAAAACATGGTAGAACAAAAGAAGAGTTCCATCAAGTAATAGAATGGTTTACTGGTTTTGATGAAAAGAAATTACAAGCACTTCTCGAAGAGAAAGTAACGTTCAGAACGTTTTTTGAGAAAGCTAAAATCCATCCCAATGCATACATGATTAATGGAGTTGTTTGTGGCTATCGAATTGAAGAAATAGCAGATGAATTTGAATTGTATAGACAATGCAGACGTTTGGAAAAGCTGATTGATGAATTGGCAAAAGGGCGTAAAATGGATAAAATTTTACGAAAAGAAAAGAACTAAAATAGATGCTAACACCGTGTAAAACAGCGTTGTTGTTTCTTTTAAGAATGTAAACTCTACGCATTAAAAAACCCGCAACCCTAAAAAAGGGTTGCGGGTTCTATTTGTGTACTCAATGGATTGTTTTTCAAGATTTAGCCCGCTTTTTTAACGCATAAAAAAATCCTTAACAAATAAATTGTTAAGGATTTTGTACTCGAGGCGGGACTTGAACCCGCACGCCCCAAAGAGCACAGGATTTTAAGTCCGGCGTGTCTACCAATTCCACCACTCGAGCATGATATGTCTTATCATATGAAATAGAGCGAAAGACGGGATTTGAACCCGCGACCCCCACCTTGGCAAGGTGATGCTCTACCCCTGAGCTACTTTCGCGTAGTCATGCGATATTAAATGAACGTACATTGTTTCCAATGCGGGTGCAAATATAAGATGAATTTTAAAAAAACAAAGCTTTTTCTATTAATTTTATTTTGAAAAATGACAGGCTCATTAAATGGTAAAAAAGAAGGATATTCCCCAAGAAAAAAATATCTTTGCAAAAAGATTTATAGAATCGATGGCTGCAAGCGTTACCCTAAAAGAAATGTTCACTGACTTTAAGCAACTTACCAAGGTAGGGCTGTCTGTAAGTGTTGTTTTTACCGCTGTTATTGGCTACTTATTAGGAGCCGATGTTATTGATTGGCAGGTTGTTTTAATGCTGTCTGTAGGAGGGTACTTAATGGTGGGCGCTTCCAACGCATTCAACCAAGTCATAGAAAAAGACACCGATGCGTTAATGCAGCGCACCAAAAACCGTCCGATTCCAGCAGGAAGAATGCAGCCGGCTACCGCTTTAGCCATTGCGATTGTCTTTACCATTATAGGGATTTCAATTTTATACAGCATCAATGCCAAGTGTGCCTTTTTTGGCGCCTTGTCTATTTTTTTATACACCAGCGCCTATACACCGCTGAAAGAAATTACCCCACTAGCCGTTTTTGTGGGCGCCATTCCTGGAGCCATTCCATTTATGTTAGGCTGGGTTGCAGCAACCAATCACTTTGGTATTGAAGCAGGATTTTTATTTTTGATTCAGTTTTTTTGGCAGTTTCCTCATTTTTGGGCTATCGGCTGGTTGCAGTTTGAAGAGTACAACAAAGCAGGGTTGCACATGTTGCCTATGGACAAGAAAGATGCAGCAGCCATACGACAAATGATTTTATACACCCTAGTGATGATCGTGGTTTCTATACTGCCCGTATTTAAAGTAACCGGCGCTTTATACATGCTCCCTATTACTGCAGTTGTTGTAGCGTTGTTGGGTTGCTTAATGCTCTTTTACGCATGGCAATTATACAAAACGCATGAAAATACAGAAGCAAGAAAATTAATGTTGGCCAGCGTGTTTTATATCACCGTGGTGCCAATTATTTATGTAATTGATAAATTCGTACACTAAGATGCATTCAGAAAGTTTACAAGAAGAATTAAAAGCAGCAAAAAGAGTCTCAGCAAAACCAATGTTGTGGGTCGCCATGATTAGTATGGTGATGTTTTTTGCAGGCCTTACCAGTGCTTACGTGGTAAGTATGAATAGAGAAGATTGGGTAACGTTTGATTTGCCTCAGGCGTTCTATTACAGTACACTTTGTATTGTTTTAAGTAGCCTTGTTTTAATGCTTGCGCAAAACTTACTAAAAAAAGGAAAGCTAAAAGCATCGCTCTTGGCAACTGTACTTACACTTGTTTTGGGTGTTGGTTTTGTGGCGTATCAATACCTCGGGTTTTTACAACTAGAGCAGGTAGGGTTGTTCTTTACAGGAAAAGACAGCACCGTTGCCACCTCATTTATTATCGGAATCACCTTTATGCACGTAATACACTTGATCGCGGGTCTATTGGTGCTATTGGTTGTAATTTATAATCATTTTAAAAACAAGTATTCACCTACTGATATGCTTGGCTTTGAGCTGGGTGCTATCTTTTGGCATTTTGTAGATGTTTTATGGATTTACCTATTTTTCTTTTTCTATTTTATTAGGTGATGAAAAATGTGTAATTTTGGCAAACTATTTTAATAAAAATTAATAGACAAATATATATGGAAGCAAACAATGCTGTAAATTCTGACGACAACGGAAGCTGGAACGGAGGTGGTGCAAAACCATTTGGAGCAACGTATGGTAAAATGATGATGTGGTTTTTTATCGTATCAGATGCTTTAACCTTTTCTGGGTTCTTAGCCGCTTATGGGTTAACCCGTTTTAAATTTATTGATACTTGGCCTATTGCAGATGAGGTGTTTACGCACTTTCCATTTTTACACGGCGTACACGCCCCTATGTATTATGTAGCATTGATGACCTTTATCTTAATTGGTTCTTCTGTAACCATGGTACTAGCCGTAGATGCTGGGCACCAAATGAAAAAGAAGAAAGTAACCATTTATATGTTCTTTACCATTGTTGGAGGTCTTATTTTCTTAGGCTCACAAGCCTGGGAATGGAAAAACTTTATCAAGGGTTCTTACGGAGCTGTAAAAACATCTGACAATAAAATTTTACAATTTGTAAAAGATGGGCATCAGATTTCCTTGGCAGATTTTGTTACCGAGCAAGAAAAAATAGCCGTTACACATACCCGTAAAAACGGATTGTGGTTCGAAAGCGGCGCAAGCCAACCAAATTACACGGTAGCAGAAGTGTTAAGTTCTTACGAACACAATGCAGAGGTATTGGTTAGAATTGAAAGAATAGATCCTGCAACCAAACAAAAAATCATCTTATCAAGAGAAGAAGGAGCTGCTTATTTAGCAAAAACGATACAAGTAGTAGAAGGTGCAGATTTGCAAGTAAATGAATATGGGAATCCTATTTTTGCAGATTTCTTTTTCTTCATTACTGGGTTTCACGGATTTCACGTATTCTCTGGAATTGTTCTAAACATTATTATCTTCTTTAATGTAATCTTAGGAACATACGAACGAAGAGGGCATTACGAAATGGTAGAAAAAGTAGGATTGTACTGGCACTTTGTAGATTTAGTGTGGGTATTTGTATTTACATTCTTCTACTTAGTATAATTTTAATAAAAGAAAAGACATGGCACACGCACATACATCAAACACCAATAGAATATTAAAAGTATTTGTATTCTTATCAATAATTACTATCGTAGAAGTTGCATTTGGTATTGTAAAACCACCCGTATTGCACCTTACAAGTTTCTTAGGAACGAGTCCTTTAAACTGGATCTTCATCATCTTAACGTTGGTGAAAGCCTACGGAATTGCTTGGGCATTTATGCACTTAGAAGGCGAAAAAAAATGGTTTAGACGTTCTATCGTTTGGACAGCTGTTTTCTTAATCTGCGTCTTGATATTCTTTTTCTTAGTAGAAGGAGCTTATTTAAATACAACCTTAGCGCCACTGGTTAAATGGTAATTGATATAGTTTTTAAAAAGGTGGTTTTTTAACCACTTTTTTTATGCCAAAAAATGAAATACTATGAACCCAAAATTTAAAAATTTCGCCGTCTTATTCGTCCTGTTTGTTTTGCCGCTAATCTTCTACGTATTGGTGTCATCAGGCGTTAATAATTTCGCGAGATTACCCGTGCTTACAGCACACATTTCTCCTGTACAAACATTAGACAGTACCAGCACGTTACAGTTTGAAAACAACATAACCATGGTTTGTTTCTTAGGAAACAACCCGGAACAAAATACCGGAGGTATTTTTAACCTGAATCAGAAAATATACAAGCCTTTTTACGGGTTTAAAGATTTTCAAATTATTGTGGTCGCTCCCTTAGGATCTGAAGCCGTAGTTGCCAACATTAAAACCTCTTTAGGCGCTTTTACAAACATGCACAAGTGGCACTTTGTCTATGCAGACACTCCTGCTATTGATGCGTTTTATAAAAGCTTTCAGTCGCCTATTCCTTTCGATGCATACGGGTACAATTCGCATGCGTTTATTGTTGACAAAGACAGCAGTTTGCGAGGCAGAACGGATGATGAAGATACCGCAGATGGCTTGTTGTTTGGGTATAACATGCACGCTGTAGCGACCTTAAACAATAAAATGAAAGACGATGTAAAAGTCTTGTTAGCAGAGTATCGATTGGCCTTGAAAAAGAACAATGCAGACCGCGAAATTTAAACAAAACACCATGAAAACAAAATACGGGTATGTCGGCATTTCTTTTATCATCCTCCTTTTTGGAATGTATGTAGTGCCCAAAGTGGTCGCCAAATGGGACCGTCCTACTTTAGAGACCTTTCATAAAGTACCGCCGTTTCAGTTTGTAAACCAACACAACAAAACGATAGACAATAGCACCTATGAAGGAAAAGTATATGTGGTTGAATTTTTCTTTGCTACCTGCACCACCATTTGCCCTTTAATGAATACAGAACTACTTGCTTTGCAAGATGTTTTTTATGCCGAAAAAAACTTTGGAATTGCATCCATTTCAATTACACCAGAGATCGATAGCCCAGAGGTGTTGAAAGCCTATGCAGAAAGACATAAAATTACGGCTAAAAACTGGCATTTATTAACCGGAAAACCAGACACCATTGTGTACGCCTTGGCCAACAACGGCTTTAAGTTGTATGCAGGAAAAAACAGTACAAATACCGACGGCTTTGAGCATTCGGGTTTGTTTGCCTTGGTTGATAAAAAAGGGTATATTCGCTCTAGAGATGACGCCTATGGCAACCCAATTATGTATTACAGAGCCTTGTCTGAAAGCGGCTTCCCAAATCAGATGCGCGAATTAGCAGCAGACATTAAAATCTTATTAGATGAATAAAACAGCCCAAGAAAAAAAGTACCACAAAGTAATTACCGCTTTGTCAATTATCATTCCTTTAGCCGTTGCGGCCTTGTTTGGTATAAAGATTCCAAATGTAGCGTCCTTAACCTTTTTACCACCCATCTACGCAACCATTAACGGACTAACAGCCTTGGTGCTTATTGCTGCTGTAGTAGCTATAAAAAAGGGCAACAAAAAGGCACACGAGCGTTTAAACACCTTCGCCATTGCCTGTTCGCTGTTGTTTTTAGTCTTATACATTGCCTACCACATGACATCAGACTCCACTTCTTTTGGAGGAGAAGGCCTGGTAAAGTACGTGTACTATGTTATTTTAATTAGCCACATTGTCTTGTCTGTAGCCGTGATACCATTTGTCTTATTGACCTATGTAAGAGCCAAACTGGGTAATTTTCCGGCACATAAGAAAATTGCAAAAATCACTTTTCCACTGTGGTTGTATGTAGCAATTACAGGGGTTGTAGTTTATTTGATGATTGCTCCTTATTACGCATAAGATGAAACAACTCTTTTTATTTTTTCTGATAGTTCTTTTTGCAACAGTAGAGGCACCCGCTCAATGCGCGATGTGTAAAGCTGTGGTAGAAAATGGCGATAGTACCATGGGAGAATCTTTAAACACCGGAATCACCTACCTAATGATGTTTCCATACCTGTTGGTAGGGGTGTTGGCTTTCTTTTTATACCGCCACAAAAAAAAGATTAAAAATTAACGTTTCCATAAGAGTTCCTTTTTGTAACATATGTTAATTTTAATCGTCTTATAAAACAGTTCATAGACGTTTTAATAAAGACGTGTTTTAAACAGTGATAAGAATTTTAAAACCACCATCTCTTGAAAACTAAAATATTAGTATCCATAGCAATCCTATCTTCTTTAACTGCTTTTTCGCAAAAAGAATGGACCTTAAAAGAATGTGTTTCCCATGCATTGGCAAACAACACCACCATACAACAAAACAGGTTGCAAGTCGCCATCGCAGAAAAAGAAGTCGCCATTTCTAAAGGTAATTTCCTGCCAAGCTTAAATGCTTCTTCTGGCGGAAATTTCAATTTTGGCTCTTCCATTCATCCTGTAACCAATGACCGTGTGTCTACAACAACCTTTGGGAATTCAATGAATATGAATGCTGGAATGGTCGTTTTTAACGGTTTTCAAAACGTACACCGTTACGACAAATCGAAGATAGACGCAGCAGGAAGCAAACTCGATTTAAAAAAGATAGAAGATGACATTGCTTTAAATGTTGTCAACTATTATTTAAACGTCCTGTTTGCCAAAGAAAATTTAAAGGTAGCGCAAGTGCAATACCAAATAAGCAACCAACAAATAGAAAATGCACGCCTAAAATTTGAAGGAGGCGTCTTACCAAAAGGCGATCTGTTAAACGCACAATCGAAAGCAGCCACCGATGCACAAACCTTAGTGTTGCAAGAAAACACCTTAGATTTGGCTTTGCTGAATTTAGCACAAGTACTACAGGTGCCAACTGCCAATTTTCAAGTAGCACCGCTGCTTGTAAGTGTACCAACAGCCGTTTTGTTGTACAACACTGCGGAAGAAGTGTATGCGAAAGCAGTACAAAACCGACCAGAAATACAACGTGCACAATTGGCTATTGAAAGTGCGGACTTAAGTGTTAAAATTGCAAAAGGAGCCTACCTGCCTTCCGTGTCTGCATCTGCAAGTGCGGCTACAAATTTCGGACATAGTTTCGATCTCTTACCAGGACAAGCGGGCAATGTATATTTCTCAAAACAATTAAAAGACAATTTAGGCTATGGTGCTGGTGTAACAATAAACATCCCTATTTTTAACCGCTTTCAGACAAAAAACAGCGTGGCAAAATCGGTTATTTACAGAGAGATGAGCGAAATAAGTTTGACGCAGCAAAAACTGCAATTGCAACAAACCATTGAACAATCTTTCTTAGATGCCAAAGCTGCAGCAAGAACCTATGAGACGGCAAAAATCTCGTTATCGGCACAGCAAGAGGCTTTAAAAAATGCCCAAGAACGGTATAATTTTGGCGCGATGACCTTGTTTGATTTTGAAAACGTACGCACCCGATTGGTCAATGCAGAAGCTGTTTTAATACGCTCTAAATACGACTATGTTTTTAAAACCAAAGTTTTACAATTTTACTTCGGTGAATCTATTCTAGATTAATCCGCGATCGTATTCTCAACGATGGCAGCTGCTTTATTTTAAAATAATAGCCGCTGCCATTTTCTTTTTTTAACCGTATCTTTGCCGTAAAACAACGCACTTTTGGCACTTATTCTTAACATAGAAACGGCTACAAAAAATTGCTCTGTAAGCCTTGCAAAAGACGGAGAAATTATAGCAATCAAAGAACTCAATAATGGCAATTACTCACATGCCGAAGTCTTGCATCCTTTTATTGTAGCAGTCTTGGAGATGGCACAACAGACAGCAACAGACTTAGATGCCGTTGCGGTAAGCAAAGGGCCTGGGTCTTATACCGGTTTGCGTATTGGCGTTTCTGCCGCAAAAGGATTGTGTTTTTCTCTGGACATTCCGTTAATTTCTATAGAAACATTGCAGGCATTGGCACATATAGCAACCCCAACACTCGGCTTCATTGTTCCTTTGTTGGACGCACGTAGAATGGAAGTGTATGCAGCAGTGTACAACACCAAGCATCAAAAAACAAGAGCGATTGCTGCAGATATTTTAACCCCTACCTCTTTTCAAGAGTACTTAGCAGCAGGCCCCGTTACTTTCTTAGGTGATGGCGCAGCAAAATTCAAAGAAATTTGTAACCACCCCAATGCCGTGTTTTTAGAAAACTGTTTTCCTTCTTCAAAACAAATGGCTTCGTTGTCTTATCAAAAATACCAAGAGCAAGCATTTGAAGAAGTGGCGTATTTCGAGCCTTTTTACCTCAAAGATTTTGTGGCGGTACCACAGAAAAAAAAGTAAGTTTCACGGGTATTAGTCCATTTCTGTAAGCTGTTGCAATGCCTCCTCGGCTGTTTTTGTAGGGAGTTTACAAGCATTGTTTACACACACATAGATAAAGGTCTCTCCGGCATCATAGCGATACTGTAATAATGGCAATGTGCTTTCTTTTACGTCTCCACAGAATAATTTGTTAGGAATGTATTGTTGGTTAATGCCTCTTGCTTTGGCAAGTGCATCGGGGCCGCTAATAGCCACTTCATAAAATCCATAGGTAAGGTCTAAGTACAATTGCATCCAGTTGGAGTACCCTGATGCATAGTTCTCCATTGGTCCAACCATGTTGTGTAGCATTTGTTTACTGGTTTTTAAGTAGTATTCGTTGCCGTAAAAATGACTCAAACGGAATAAGTTTCTGGCCATTATGGAGTTCGAAGCAGGTATCACATTGTCTTCTACTTCCATTTTACGCGTAATCAATTGTGTGTCTTCAGAGGAGGTAAAATAAAACATCCCAGCATCGGTGTTGTAAAAGGCATCGAAAGCAGTGTCTGTTAATTGCTTTGAAAGGTGTAACCATTTTTCATCAAAAGTACTTTCATACAAGGCAATATAGGCATCAATTAAAGTTGCATAATCTTCTAAATATCCGTTAATACTTGCAGTGTTGTTTTTGAAATTTCGGTACAGACTGCCGTCTTCTTTGAGTAGGTTGTCTGCTAAAAAAGTAGCGTTTTTAATAGCTATATCTAAAAAGTGCGGGTCGTTAAAGACACGGTACGCATCTACATACCCTTTTAACATGAGTCCGTTCCAAGAGGTTAGAATCTTATCATCCAATCTAGGACGCGGGCGCTCTGCTCGTTTCTCTAGCAGTATTTTTTTCCAACGGGCTTCTTTTTCTTGCAATTTTGGCAGCGAAATAGCGTGTCTTTTTCCAAATGCGACAGCGTCTTGTGTCCGAATCAAATGGTAGTTGTTGTGCTCCCAGAATCCGTAGCCATTTACAGCGTAATAGTCAGCAAACAAGGTGTAGTCTTCGCCCAATAGTTGTTTGAGTTCCTCTTTGGTCCAAACATAAAAAGCACCTTCTTCCAATTCATTTTTTGCATTCATGCTATCCGCGTCTAAAGACGCATAAAACCCGCCATTGGGGTGCATGAGTTCGCGTTCTACAAATGCTAAGGTGTTGTAAACCGTTTCTTTGTAGAGCTCGTTTTTACTGCTTAAATAGGCATCTGCGTATAAGCTGACTAGTTGCCCGTTGTCGTACAGCATTTTTTCAAAATGAGGAATGTGCCATTTTTTATCTACTGAATACCGAGAGAAACCACCACCTATTTGGTCGTTTATTCCGCCAAGGGCCATTTTTGTAAGCGTTGTGTGCACGTATTTTTCAAGACGGGTGTTTGCGGTTTGTTTTGCATACCGCAGCAAGAAATGGTAGTTGTTAGGCATGGGGAATTTAGGCGCTTTAGAAAGACCTCCTAAATCGGTGTCAAAATAAATCTCCCATTTTTCTACGCTTTTTTCTAGGTATGCTTTGTTGAAATTAAGCGCGGTTTCATTGCGTTCAATCAATCCAGATTCCTGAACTCCAGCGGTTAGTTTTTCTGCGTAATCAATCACTTGTGCTGGTTCAGACTGGTATAAATCCGCAATTTGTTTGAGAGAAGTCATCCACGCATCTTTCTTAAAATAGGTGCCTCCCCATACAGGTCTTCCATCTGGAAGCGCCACACAATTTAGCGGCCATCCGCCACTGCCAGTCATTAACTGTACCGCATTCATGTATATCTGGTCGATGTCTGGGCGTTCTTCTCTGTCTATTTTTATATTGATGTAGTTGGCATTCATAAGCGCAGCTACTTCTTCGTTTTCGAAGCTTTCATGTTCCATTACATGACACCAATGACAGGCGGCATACCCAATAGAGATGAGTAAGAGTTTGTTTTCTTTTTTAGCCAGGGCCAGCGTTTCATCATTCCAAGCATACCAGTCTACCGGATTGTGTGCGTGTTGCAAGAGGTAAGGGCTGGTTTCGTTAATTAACTGATTGGTGTAGGGATGTGTTGGCATTTGTTTTTCGAATAAGTGGCATTGTGAAAATAGTAGGCAGGAAAAGACTAAGAATACAATTTCTTTCATGCTCAAAGATACTGAATAATAATACAGATAAAACTCAAGTGTCTAGATGTTTTGTCAAAAGAAATACAAAAACTTGCATAAGTAATAGTAATACTATTATCTTTGCATTCATAACATGAAGAGCCTTCAAGTCCATATAGAAATAAGTCCAGAATTGTACTTGAAAAATCCTGATTCATCTGAGTTAGGACGTAAAATTGTTTCTCACAGTATAGAATTGATTAATGATCTTGGGTTTGAAGGTTTTACATTTAAAAAACTAGGACAAAAGATAAATTCTCCAGAGAGTTCCATATATCGCTATTTTGAAAACAAGCATACGCTATTAATTTATGTCCTTACTTGGTATTGGAATTGGATAGATTATCGATTGGTGTTTGCGACAGCTAACATAGATTCGCCATTAGAAAAATTAAAAAAAGCGATTAATTTGTTAACACAAGCCATTACAATAGATCAATCTGTATCATATGTCAATGAGGTTTTATTGAATGAGATTGTTGTTTCAGAATCTGTAAAAGCATATCACACAAAAAATGTAGACATTGAAAATGAAAAAGGTTTTTTCAAAGCATATAAAAAAGTTGTTCAAAGGGTAAGTGAAATGGTGTTAGAGGTAAATCAAGAATTTGAGTTTTCACATATGCTTGTTTCTACAGTGATAGAAGGTGTGCATCAGCAAAAATATTTTGCAGCCCATTTGCCTTCGCTTACGGATACAAAAAAAGGAAAAGATTCTGTCTCGGAATTTTATACAAATATGGTTTTAAAAATGCTTGAATGACAAAACCGAAACTATAAATTTTTGTAGCATCAGATTTAAAAGTTATCAATTTGCTCTAGCTGTTTTTTGAGAACGATCAAACCACATTATAAATTTTACAAATTAGTAGATACCCCTTAGTCCTTAAGACAAGCATAAAGGGTGTAGTTAAACATTATTAAAAATGAAAAAAATAGTTGACTTTTCCCATTTTAAGGGAGATTTGTTTGGAGGGATTACCGCCGGAATTGTTGCATTACCTTTAGCATTAGCCTTTGGAGTGAGTTCTGGATTAGGGCCTAGCGCAGGTTTATACGGAGCTATTTTTGTTAGTTTTTTTGCCGCTCTTTTTGGAGGGACAAATACCCAAATTTCTGGACCAACAGCTCCTATGACAGCAGTAAGCATGGTTGTTGTAGCAGGAATCATTGCAGCTTTTGATGGAGATGTGACGAAAGCATTACCTGCAATTTTAACAGTATTTCTTTTAGCGGGTTTAATGCAAGTCGGGCTTGGTTTATTGGGTCTTGGAAAGTATATAAAATACATTCCGTATCCAGTTGTTTCAGGTTTTATGACTGCCATTGGTGTTATTATTTTAGTGACTCAGATTTTACCATCAGTAGGTTATTATCCAAAAGAGGATATAGAATTTGTCAATCAATTTAAGCCACAAGCAGAAGAAATTATATTAGATAATATTTTAAAAGATGAGGCAGGAGAAGGAATTTTGGTGCTAGAAAATTTTAAAGAAACAATCATAAGAGCAGAAACAATTACAAAAGATCAGATCTTAAAAGAATCGCAAACTTTAGCTAGTTCTGAGGCTTCAGGAGTTTTAGGATCCTTAAAAATATTGCCAAGAGCGCTGAAAAACATCAATTGGTTAGAACTGCTGTTAGCATTGGGAACAATTATTATTATTTATGGTTTTAAATTTATCACCAAGAAGATTCCAAGCACCTTGGTTGCCCTGTTTGTCATGTCGGCTATAGCTATTGGTTTTGGATTGAATTACAGATCTATAGAAGAAATACCAAGTGGATTGCCAATCCCAAACTTAGCAATATTTACCGATTTTAGTTTCACGAGTATTTCTCCTTTTATTTTTACTGCTTTGACTTTAGCTCTTTTAGGAGCGATAGATTCATTATTGACATCGGTTGTTGCTGATAATATGACAAAAACAAAACACAAGCCGAATAAAGAATTAATTGGCCAAGGAATTGGAAACAGTGTTGCTGCAATTTTTGGAGGAATTCCTGGAGCAGGCGCAACAATAAGAACAGTTGTAAATATCAATGCTGGAGGGAGAACTAGATTATCTGGAATGATGGCAGGGGTTTTATTACTAGTAATTTTATTAGTACTTGGGCCAATAGCTTCTCAAATTCCAGCGGCAGTTTTAGCAGGGATATTAATTACAGTAGGTATTGGAGTGATGGATTATAAAGGATTGAAAGCAATTCCTAAAATGCCGATACCAGAAGTGACAATAATGATAGTGGTATTAATGTTGTCTTCTGTTTGGAATCTTGTGTATGCAGTGGGGATAGGGTTAGTGATTGCGTCATTGATGTTTATGAAAAAAATTGGTGATTTAACGGCTCAAAGGTCAGATGTTAAACCATTGAAAAAAGAAAAATCGTGGGCAGATGAGGCTAATTTCCCAGAGTATCTTAAAGAAGAGGTCTTTATCAAGCACATTAAAGGGCCGTTGTTTTTTGGTTCAACAAGTGATTTCCAACAGCTGTCAAAACAAATTCCTGATACAGCTACAACTATAATTATACGAATGGGAAGAATGCCATACATAGATCAATCCGGACTGTATGTGCTTGAAGATGTACTGATTGATTTAATCAAAGAAGGCAAAAAAGTACTCTTGGTAAATCTGATAGAGCAACCAAGGTATTTACTTGAAAAAATTGATATCATTCCAGATTTAATTCCAAAAGAGCACTTATTTAACGGCTTTGACGAATGTTTGAGCTGGGTTAAAGAAAATGTAAAAAAATAAGTAGAAAAAATAACGTTAAAAATGAAAACACAAACAAAATTTATACAAGAAAATTTGACACCTCAATTAGCATATCAAATTTTAGTTGAAGGAAACGAACGATTTGTTAAAAACGTAAAAGCACAAAGAAATTTACAAGACCAAGTTTCAGAAACCAGTATGGGTCAATTTCCTTTTGCTGTGATATTAAGTTGTATAGACTCTAGAGTGCCTGCTGAATTGGTTTTTGACCAAGGTATTGGCGATGTTTTTAGCGCAAGAGTAGCAGGGAATATTATCAATGAAGATATTTTAGGTTCAATGGAATATGCTTGTAAAGTTGCTGGATCAAAAATAGTTGTAGTATTAGGGCATACAAAATGTGGAGCGGTAACAGCTGCATGTCAAGGCGTTGAGCTAGGAAATATTACAGCCTTGTTAAATAAAATTAAACCAGCAGTAGATGTTATAAAAGCCAACACAGAAGGCATGTTGGATGTTTCTATTGATGAGGTTACCAAGCTGAATATCGAACTGTCAATCAATAGAATACGGAAAGAAAGCCCAATCTTGTCAGAAATGGAAACATCTGGAGAGATCGAAATTATTGGAGCTATGTATGATGTTTCTAGTGGGAAGGTCGTATTTTTTGAAAAGCAATAATCAAGAGATTCATTTTTATGCCCGTTTACCATGGTATAAACTTGTTCTTTTTTTGTTATAATAACAACAATTTAGAAACATTAAATTAACATTATCATTGGTTCTTTGTGACAACAAAAACGAGGACTTATGAAATTAAGGATATGCTTAATAGTGATCTGTTTATTTTTACTGAATGTTGTTTCTGCACAAGAATCAGCAATACCCACTTTCGGAAAAGGGATATTTAATTTAGTTGGAAAAGACAATACATGGTCAATGAATATTGCGACCAGGATGCAATTTTTAAGCAGCTCTAAATGGGATGTTGAAAATGGAGATTTCACAAACCCAACATCTTCTATGTTGCTGAGAAGAGCTCGACTAAAATTTAGTGGATTTGCGTACTCACCTAAATTAACTTACAAACTAGAATTAGGGTTGTCTAATAAAGATATTTCTGGAGCCTCAGCATTTACAAGCCATGCTCCAAGATATATTTTAGACGCTGTCATAAAGTGGAATTTTCATCAAAATTTTGTTCTTTGGTTTGGGCAAACAAAATTACCAGGAAATAGAGAACGGATTATTTCATCTGGAAATTTACAACAAGTAGATCGTTCATTATTAAACAGCCGATTTAATATAGATCGTGACTTTGGGATTCAGTTAAGACATCATTTTAACCTTTCAGATACATTTATTATAAAGGAAATGCTTTCGATTGCGCAAGGAGAAGGCAGAAACATTACTACTGGAAACTTAGGAGGGCACCAATACACAGTACGTTTAGAATTTTTACCATTCGGTGCTTTTACAAGTAAAGGTGATTATAAAGGGAGTGATTTAAAATTTGAAAACACTCCAAAGTTAGCTTTTGGTTTTTCATATGACTTTAACAATAACGCTGTCAAAAACAGAAGTAACCAGGGTGCTTATATGAGAAATGATGTAGGGTTTTATCAAACGAATATTTCAACGACTTTTGTGGACGCGATGTTTAAATTTAAAGGGCTCTCTTTTATGGCAGAATACGCATATAGAGATGCAGGAGATCCTTATGCAAAGAATTCTGACGGATCATTAACAGGTGAAATTGTGCAAGTTGGAAATGGGTTAAATCTTCAAACAGGATATCTAATTTCAAAAACATGGGAGTTGTCTGGACGGTACACCAATATTTCTTTAGACAAAAACATTGTTGGTAAAGCAGCAGAAAATCAATATACATTGGGATTATCAAAATATATTGTAGGACATAAATTAAAAATACAAACAGATGTTAGCTATTTAGATCAAGCGAACATGAACAGTCAATTTATGTATAGATTACAATTTGACATCCATTTTTAATCAATAAAAGATAACATTAATCTAACATTGGTTATGTTAATGACGTATACATTTGTAGCATAAATTAAAACAATAACATGGGAGATCCATATATTTTAATGCTTGTCGCTTTGGCTGTTTTAGCCATTGTAGATTTAGTGGTAGGAGTGAGTAACGATGCAGTGAATTTTTTAAATTCAGCGATTGGCTCAAAAGCTATTTCTGTAAAAAACATCATGATTATCGCCAGTTTGGGTGTGTTCTTTGGAGCCGTAACCTCAAGTGGGATGATGGAAGTGGCACGAAAAGGGATTTTCAACCCAGACATGTTCATGTTTCAAGACATCATGTTTATTTTTATGGCCGTGATGATTACAGATATCTTGTTACTAGATGTCTTTAACTCTTTAGGGATGCCAACCTCTACCACAGTCTCTATTGTGTTTGAATTGTTGGGTGCTTCTGTAGCCATTGCATTGATTAAAATTGCAGGAAACAATACCGAAACAATTGCAGATATTTGGACGTACATCAACCATGAAAAAGCGATTCAAATTATCAATGGGATACTGCTCTCTGTTGTCGTCGCCTTTTCTGTAGGAGCCTTAGTACAGTATGTTTCGAGACTTATTTATTCGTTTAATTTCGAAAAAAGAGCCGCGTATATCAGTGCCTTGTTTGGTGGTTTTGCCATTACAGCAATTACCTATTTCATTATCATTAAAGGAATGAAAGGAACTCCTTATTACAAAGACGTAAAGCATTTAATTGACGGAAATCACGTACTAATTATCGCAGGAAGTTTTCTGGCTTGGACCCTTATCTCTCAAGTTTTGATCAAGTACTTTAAAGTAAATATTTTAAAAGTAATTATAGGAATAGGAACCTTCTCTTTGGCCATGGCTTTCTCTGGAAACGATTTGGTGAACTTTATTGGAGTGCCTATTGCTGCCTGGAATTCATACGAAGCATTTACCGCTGCAAATCTTGCAACCGGTGTAGGTGCCGATGCCTTTTCTATGGGTATTTTAGCAAAGAAAGTGCCGTCTAACATCTGGTTACTATTGTTTGCTGGTGGAATTATGGTGGTTACCTTATGGACCTCTAGTAAGGCGAAGAATGTAATTGAAACAGGCATCAACTTGTCTCGTCAAGGAGATGGGCATGAGAAATTTCAACCAAACCAACTCTCAAGAATTGCTGTGCGTACTGCCATGGCAGTTAATAATGGTGTTCGGTATGTATTGCCACAAAAAACATTAGTATTTATCGATGCGAAGTTTCAAAAACCAGTCATAGAATTGCCAAAAGACAAAACGTACGAAATGCCTGCTTTTGATATGGTAAGAGCTTCTGTAAACTTAGTTGTTGCCGGAATTCTAATTTCTATTGCAACCTCCATGAAATTACCATTATCTACCACCTATGTTACCTTTATGGTAGCGATGGGTACTTCTTTGGCAGATAGAGCTTGGGGAAGAGAAAGCGCTGTGTACAGAGTTGCCGGTGTATTAAACGTCATTGGAGGTTGGTTCTTAACAGCCATCATCGCCTTTTTAGCCGCTGCAGTGGTCGCTTATTTAATTAGCTGGCACATGGCTATGATTCCTGTAATGTTAATAGTCGTTGCCATTTTAATTGGTAGAAACTCGTTGATGCATTCAAAGAAAGTAAAGGAAGAGAAAAAACAACGCTATATAGAAAGCACAGAACTCATTACCATTAATGGTGTTATTGAAGAAAGTGCCGATCATATTGCTGAAGTTGCACAACGTGTAAACAAATTGTACACCAATGTTGTAAATGACTTGGCAAACCACGATTTAAACAAGTTGCGTAAAACCGACAAGCACGTTGGGAAGTTAAACGATGAGATAGACGGTTTAAAAGACGGTGTCTTCTACTTTATCAAATCGTTAGATGAAACTTCTGTGCAAGCGAGTCGTTTCTATATTATGGTCTTAGGGTATTTACAAGACGTAGCACAATCGATCAGTTATATTTCTAGAGCGAGTTACAAACACGTAAATAACAACCACAAGAACTTAAAGAAAGGACAGTTAAAAGACCTAAAAACAATAGACAATCAATTGACAGAACTGTTAGCCAAAGTAAGTGCTATTTTCGAAAACAGAACGTTTGAGCAATTGGATGCTGTGTTGGTTGCAAAACAAGAGTTGTTGAAAGATGTCTCTGCTTCTATAGAAAAGCAAGTAGCTAGAATTAGAACCGATGAAACAAGTCCTAAAAACACCACTTTGTACTTTAGTGTCTTGCTTGAAACGAAAGATTTAATTGCTGCATTAATGAGCTTGTTACAAACCTATGAAGAGTTTCATTTAACAACAAGAGAGAACAAAGAAGCGTAAACAGTAAACGAATGTTTATCGTTTAGAGATGCATATAAAAACAGCCTTAAGCACTTTGCTTAAGGCTGTTTTTTTTGATGCTCAATTGCTTTCAAGGCCATGCGTATTTCTGCATAGCTGTACGCGTCGTTTGTTTTAGAAATAAACTCGCTTAAGGAGTCGAACGGTATTTTTTTGAGGTCTTTTTGTAAACTCAAGAGTTTTCCTTTGGCAATTAAACTGGCAATGTCAATGGCGCCTGTTGCTACAAAATGCGTAAGGTGTGTTTGTATCGTGCCCAGCGCTAAGCCTCTTTTTTTACTAATTTCTACCGCGCTAAACCCTTCTTTAAAAAGTTGAAAGGTGACTTCCTTTGTGGGAACTTTCGATTTCTTTGTTGGTTTTTTTACTTCTTCCTCAACCCAAGTAACCTCGTTATTTTCTAAAAAAGTACAGACCAAGTCTAAGAGGATTTTCCCATACTTTTCTACCCGTAATTTTCCCATTCCAGCAATAGCCAACAGCTCTTTGGTTGTTTTGGGTAAAAATTCACAGATTTCATAGCAGGTGTGTTGCGAAAAAACTTGTGTTAATGGGATGTCTTCGTTTTCTGCAATTTCATGTCGAAATTTTTGAAGCTCATCAAAGAGCGCTTCGTTTTTAGAAATGCTTTTCTTGCGTGCTGTTTTTTCTACGGGCTCTTGCAAAACGGCTGCTGCACGTAGAGATGCGTAGGTTTTGGTATTGAAACCTGAGTCTAGCCTGTTAAAACAATAAGTTTTTACAGTAAGTAAGTTTTCGAATGTTTTTAAATGCTTGCCAAACTCTTTGTTTGCTTTTTTATTCTCGGTAGAGAATGTAAGTGTCTCTAACGGTTTCTGAACGTGTTCCGCTACCTGTTCTTTAAAATAAATGAGGGCCTTTTGAAAGCGTTCTTGTACCAAGTCACTATTTTCTGGAGACGGAATGTCTACACAAGCGAGCGCTAATTGATTCTTAAAGCCAACACCAATTTTTAACAAGGGAAGAACACCCGTGTCTTTTACTTCTAGAAGCGGTTCAATAACCGTTCCTTTAAAACTAGTGGCATGGGTGTAGTAGATGTCAATTAAACGATTTACAGGGTGTAAAAGCGGTCTAAAATCAAAGAGCTCTTCCAAGAGATTTAATTGATATGTTTTAGAAGACGCTTGCAGTGTTTCTTCGGTTGGACTCTGCGCTTCTGCATGCTCGGTAAAAGAATGTACGGTGGTATCCGTAATAATACTGTGGTCTTTAATCGGTGTTTTTAAGACCATCCCTTCCAAAGAAGTACACCTACTTAGGGCAACATAGGTTTGGCCATGCGCAAAGGATGCTTCGGCATCTATAATGGCTTTTTCAAAGGTCAAACCCTGACTCTTATGAATGGTAATTGCCCAAGCCAATCGCAAGGGGATCTGTGCAAAAGAACCCGCCATGTCTTCGCTAATTTCTTGGGTGTCGCTGTCTAAAGTATACCGAATATTCTCCCAGGTTTCTACGGTGGTTACAATGGGTGCCTCATTGGGGCATTGTACCGTAACACGCGTAGCATCCAAAGCGGTAACCACTCCAATTTTTCCGTTGTAATAGCGCTTTTCATGCGAGCTGTCATTTTTAATAAAGAGTACTTGTGCGCCTACTTTTAACACGAGTTTCTGTGCTGTGGGAAAGGAAAATTCATTGAATTTTCCCGTTACTTTTGCTGTATACGTACGTGTTTTACTTTGAAGTTTCTCTAAAGCGATGTTGTTCATGGCCTCTGCGCGATGGTTGTGCGTAGTTAAGGTAATGTATCCGTCGTCTTTAGTTCCTGTAAAATCAGGTTGGTATCGGGTGTTTAAAGCAGCGATGGATTTAGGACTCAAGCAATTGTTCCGGATTTCATTTAAGATGGTAATAAAATCTTGGTTGTCTTGTCTGTAGATGTGTTTGAGTTCAATACACACGGCATTGGCCTGTTGAAAAGCGTGGCTGCTAAAAAAGTATACGCTGTTGTAATGCGCTCTTAACAGCTCCCAATCATTCGGTTTTACAACCGGAGAGAGTTGTTGCACATCGCCAATCATTAATACTTGCGCCCCGCCAAAAACCTTGTCTCGGTTCTTGTACTTTCGCAGTACCTGATCAATGCCATCCAAAAGATCGGCACGCACCATGCTTATTTCATCAATCACCACCAAATCGAGCGATTTGATAATATCTATTTTTGTTTTGCTAAATTTTTGCTGAAAGGCTCCTTGTTGCGGTGCTGCATTGGGGACTATTGGCCCAAAAGGCATTTGAAAAAAAGAGTGAATGGTAACGCCTTTTGCGTTGATGGCTGCAACACCTGTAGGTGCAACCACCACCAGTCGCTTTAAAGATTCGGCTTTAATTTGATGCAGAAAAGTTGTTTTTCCAGTACCTGCTTTTCCTGTTAAAAAAACATTGCGATCTGTTTTTTCAATAAAGTTGAGGGCTAGTGCTAGTTCTGGGTTTTCTTGCATGGGCATTGTTTGATACAAAGATACCTTTTAAACGGGTGTTTTTTTAGAAAGGCACAAAAAAATCCCGAATACTTTTCGTATCCGGGATTGGTACTTTGAGTTTGTAGTAAACTACAATTCTAATGCGTTGTTCAAGTCGTTATCCATCAATAATGCAACTGGATTTTCGAGTGCTTCTTTTACGGCAACCAAGAAACCAACAGATTCTCGTCCGTCAATAATTCGATGATCGTAAGACAATGCCACGTACATAATTGGTTGAATGACTACTTCGCCATTTACAGCCATTGGTCTGTTTACAATATTGTGCATTCCTAAAATCCCACTTTGAGGAGGGTTTAAGATAGGAGTAGACAACATAGAGCCAAAGACCCCACCGTTGGTAATGGTAAAAGTACCACCTGTCATTTCGTCGATGGTGATTTGTCCGTCACGTGCGCGTATTGCCAAGCGTTTTACTTCGCTTTCTACACCTCTAAAGCTTAAGTTTTCTGCATTTCTAATAACCGGTACCATCAATCCTTTAGGACCCGATACGGCAATAGAGATGTCTTGAAAATCGTTTTGTATTTGAAAGTCTCCATCAATCATAGAGTTGACATCTGGATACATTTTTAAGGCACGTACAACGGCCAATGTAAAGAAACTCATAAACCCTAAACCAACACCGTGTGCTGCTTTAAAATTTTCTTTGTGTGCGGTGCGAAGGTCAAAAATAGGTTGCATGTTTACCTCGTTAAACGTGGTAAGCATGGCCGTTTCATTTTTAACAGCTACCAAACGTTGTGCTACTTTTCTGCGCAACATAGATAGTTTTTTACGTGAAGTACCTCTGGCACCTCCTGGAGCAGGAGTTCCCATACTTGGTACAGCATTGGCAGCATCGTTTTTGGTAATGCGTCCAGCTTTTCCAGAACCTTTTACAGTACTTGCATCCACGCCTTTTTCTGCAAGAATTTTCTTGGCAGCAGGGGATGCTGTTCCGGTAGCATAGGTTGCTTCGGTAGTTGTAGGTGTCGCTACTGCTTTGGGTGCTGCAGGAGCACTTGCTTTTGCAGGGGCATCGCCCGCAGGTTTTGCGGCATCCATATCAATAAGACACACCACAGCGCCAACTGCGACTGCATCTCCTTCTTCAGCTTTGAAACTGATAATTCCGCTTTCTTCCGCAGGCAATTCTAAGGTTGCTTTGTCGGAATCGACTTCTGCAATTGGTTGGTCTTTTTCAACGTAATCGCCATCTTCAACGAGCCACGTTGCAATCTCTACTTCTGTAATTGATTCCCCCGGAGAAGGAACTTTCATTTCTAAAATCATGAGTACGCTCTTTTAATATTCTCTGAAATTCTTTATTTATTAAAAACGCTGTCAATAACTGCTTGATGGCGTTTTTTAAATCGTGCGCTAGACCCTGCGGCAGGCACGGCATAATATTTACGCGAGGCTACGTTTAGGCGCACCAAGTTGAAACGCTCGAGCATAAAGCTCCATGCGCCCATGTTTCTTGGTTCTTCTTGTGCCCATACGTAATCGGTTGCGTTTGGATATCTGTCAATAACTTGTTGTAATTTTTCTAAGTGCAAAGGGAACAATTGTTCAATACGTACCAAGGCAACATCGTCTCGCTGTAAGGCGCTACGTTCCGCTTCTAAATCGTAGTAAAATTTACCCATACAGAAGACTAATTTTTTTACTGGTGTTGGGTTGATGGTGTCGTCTATCACTTCTTGAAACGCTCCCGATGCTAAGTCTTCCATTGTGTTGACCGCTTTCGGATGGCGTAACAAGCTTTTAGGAGTAAAAACAATGAGTGGTTTTCTATAATTGCGTTTCATTTGTCTGCGCAACAAGTGGTAGAAGTTTGCAGGAGTGGTACAGTTGGCAAGCGTCATGTTGTCTTCTGCACACAATTGTAAATACCGCTCTATTCTTGCTGAAGAGTGCTCAGAACCTTGTCCTTCATACCCGTGAGGCAATAAAATAACGATTCCGTTTTGCATCTTCCATTTCCCTTCTGCTGCTGAAAGGTACTGGTCGAAGATAATTTGTGCTCCGTTGGAGAAATCGCCAAACTGTGCTTCCCAAATGGTTAAGGTATTGGGGTTTGCCATGGCGTATCCATAATCGAATCCTAACACGCCGTATTCAGACAACAACGAGTTGTAGATGGTCATGTTTCCGGTATTCTTCGGATTGGTGTTTAGCAAGTTGATGCGTTCTTCGGTTACTTCGTCACGTAAAATAGCATGACGGTGAGAGAAGGTACCACGCTCTACATCTTGTCCAGAAACACGTACGTTAAATCCTTCTTCTAACAAGGTTCCGTAGGCCAAGGTTTCTGCCATTCCCCAATCTAGGGCATTGGTTTCGAAGGCCATTTTTTCACGGCCTTTTAAAATACGTAGTGCTTTTTTAACAAAGTTTGCGTTTTCGGGTACGGTCGCTACTATTTTGGCAATGCTTTTTAAAGCCGTTAAGGCATAAGAAGTGTCTACCGGTTGTAGCATTGCTGCCAAACGTTGTCTTGTGAACCCTTTCCAAGTAGATTGCATAAACTCGTTCAGTTTCGACGTGTGGTCTTGTTTAGACTTGTCGAACTCACTATTTAAAAATGCTTTAAACGCTTCGGTGGTGTTTTGTATGTGTGCGGCATCAATCGTTCCTTCAGCAAGTAATTTTGTTGCGTAAATTTCTTTGGAATTTTGATGTTTTGCAATGGCTTTGTACAGTTTTGGTTGTGTAAAGCGCGGTTCGTCACCTTCGTTGTGCCCGTATTTACGGTAGCCTAACAAATCAATAAAGACATCGCGTTTAAACTTCATTCGAAACTCCAACGCAAATTCCATGGCATGACAAACAGCTTCTACATCGTCTGCATTTACGTGCAATACTGGCGAGAGAGTTACTTTGGCAACGTCTGTACAATACGTGCTTGAACGTGCATCTAAATAGTTGGTGGTAAAACCTACTTGGTTGTTGACCACAATGTGGATGGTTCCTCCAGTTTTATACCCGTTTAGCTGTGCCATTTGAGTTACCTCATAGACAATTCCTTGTCCGGCAATAGCTGCATCACCATGAATAAGAATGGGGATAATCTTGCTTTCGTCTCCGTTGTATTTTCTGTCGATTTTGGCTCTGGCAATCCCTTGAGCAACGGCATCAACCGTTTCTAAATGCGATGGATTGGGCACCAAATTCATTTTTATTTTTTTACCACTTCTAAACGTTTTACTAAGCGTAAGCCCTAAGTGGTATTTAACGTCTCCATCTATCTGTTGGTCTTCAAAATCTTTTCCTTCAAACTCACTAAAAAGTTCTCGTACCGGTTTTTTAAAGATGTTTACTAAGGTATTTAAGCGCCCACGGTGGGCCATGCCTAAAATACATTCTTCCACGTTGTATTTTTCTGCAGCATCTCTAAGGATGACACTAATTCCTGGAATCAATGCTTCTCCACCTTCCAGTGAAAAACGTTTTTGCCCTACGTATTTTGTTTGTAAAAAGCTTTCGAAAGTAACCGCTTGGTTTAGTTTCGAAAAGATATATTTTTTTGCGTCTGCCGAGTAGTTGGGCTGGTTGTCATTTTTGTTCAACCTGTTTTGCCACCATTTTAACTCTTCGGGGTTTCTAAGGTACATGTATTCTACACCAATTGCATCGCAATAAATACGTTCTAAATGGTTGATGATTTCCGCCAGTGTTTTAGAGCCAATGCCTAAGATTTCTCCGGCATTAAAAACGGTTGCCAAGTCGTGGTTCGACAAGCCGAAATTTTCTAAAGCCAACGTAGGATTGTATTTTCTGCGTTCTCGTACGGGGTTGGTTCGGGTAAATAAATGCCCACGTGTGCGGTAGCCGTTAATCAGGTCAATAACTAGAAATTCTTTGCGTAATTCTTCCGGAATTTCGCTAGAACTTTCTTCGTCTGTAAGTGAATAGTTTTCATTGGCTAAGTCGTACCCTTGAAAAAAACTTCTCCAGCTCGGTTCTACGGCATCGGGGTCTTGTAAATATTGATC
>Ga0209035_10000029_pt1 | contig 64207 bp, 57 predicted proteins | sample MarorgKNORR_S2LV_6_FD_188220 | JGI IMG/M metagenome (GOLD analysis project Ga0209035, IMG submission 188220) | Marine microbial communities from the Southern Atlantic Ocean, analyzing organic carbon cycling - AAIW_A/KNORR_S2/LV (SPAdes) (version 2) | ecosystem: Environmental > Aquatic > Marine... | reverse complement strand
ACAGACGATTGAAAGGCAAAAGCCTAAAACATCTCTTGTGTCCCTAGGATCAATTATCCCATCATCAGTAAGCATGCTGCTAGCTACAAGACCTTCTGACATTTGCTCAGCAGCTTTTTCAACAGCCTTAACTATTTGAGCATCAAGTGTTTCATCAAATTTTTCACCTTTTCGAGCTGATTGACCTCTTCTTACAATAGACATTACTCCTGCTATTTGCTTTGAACCCATAACTGAAATTTTTGCTGTTGGCCAAAGAAAAGTAAATCTATTGTTATAGGCTTTTCCTGACATTGCATAAGTTCCCGCTCCATATGAAGCTCCAATAATGATCGTAATGTGAGGCACATTTGAATTAGAAACAGCATTAATTAGTTGTGAGCCTTTTTTAATAATGGCTTGTCTCTCAAAGTCTTTTCCAACCAAGAAGCCAGTTACATTTTGTAAGAAAATAATAGGAATATTTCTCTTATTACAAAGCTGAATAAAACTTGAAGCCTTTTCTGCACTTTCTGGGTAGATGGGCCCATTGTTACCTAGGATCCCTACAGGGTAACCATGAAGCATAGACCATCCGCAAATCATAGTTTTGCCATACAAAGGTTTAAATTCTTCAAACCTTGAACCGTCAACAATTCTTGCTATAACCTCTCTAATATCAAGCGGACTTTTTAACTCTTCATCAACTAGCCCAAGAAGTTCTTCTTGCGACAACATAGGTTGATCAGCATTTGCTAGCGGGGAGGGTCCTTCTTTTTGCCAGTGAAGGTGAGAAACAACATTTCTGCATAACCTAAGTGCATCCATCTCATCCTCTGCCAAGTAATCTGATAGACCAGAAACCTCTGAATGCATTTTTGCTCCACCAAGAGTTTCATCATCTGATATCTCTCCAGTTGCCATTTTTACCAATGGAGGACCTGCTAAAAATACTTTTGCTTGATCCTTGATAAAAATATTGTAATCAGACATTCCAGGCTGATATGCACCTCCAGCAGTAGAGGAGCCAAAAACAACAGATATAACAGGAATTCTCATTTTTGAAAGCTCAGTCATGTCATAGAAAAATCTACCTGTTGCAGCAAAATGAGTATTCCCAATGGTTGGTGCGATAGGTGGTTTATCACCTTTTTTTCCAGTTCCCATTCTAAGATCTCCACCTGCAGACTCCACAAAATTAATATAAGGCAGCCGATTATCACGAGCTATTTCCATTGCTCTATCCCATTTTTTACCGACATAGACTGTCATTGCTCCAGCCAATACAGAAGGATCATTGGCGAAGATCACACATTCCGTCCCTGCCACAATACCAATACCTGATACACAACCTCCACCAACTGCAAAGTCTGTTCCATAAGCAGCAAAAGGAGAGATTTCTAAGAAAGGGGTATCAGGATCTAACAAATTAAATACTCTTTCTCTTACTGGCATTTTTCCTCTTTTAGCCAGCCTTTCATGATGATATGTGCCGCCACCCAGTTCTGCCTGATCAAGTAACTCATCAAGAAAATTAATCTTCTTCAACATTACATCTTTGTTATGAATGAAATCAGCTCCATTGATATCAATATTGGTTTTTAGTTCTGGTGCTATATTCTTTCTAGGCATTTCTTTTTCATTAATTTGAGTGGTAATATAATATACATATTATTACCATTTTTGGTATTTAATTTAAAATTAATTAATAATTTTGTAACTAAGGAAGAAAAAAATGGGTATTAAGATATATAGCTGCAATGATTCTCGTGGAGTCAGACCAATGTGGACTGCCGAAGAAATGGGTCTAGAATATGAGTCAGAGATGATGCCTTTTCCTCCTCGATTCCTGCATAAAGAATATATGGATGTGAATATTTTAGGCACTATTCCATACTTAATTGATGGAAAAGTTGAAATGACAGAATCTGTGGCGATGTGTCAATATTTAGTTGATAAGTACGGCCCTACAGACTTAAAAGTTAGTCCTGATGAGCCCGATTATCATCATTACTTAAATTGGTTGGCTCACTCAGATGCAACTTTAACTTTTCCTCAAACGGTTGTCTTAAGATATTCCCTCCAAGAGGTTGGTGTTGCGGATAAAGCGGCAGATGGATATAGAAGATGGTTTGTTGCAAGATTGAAGTTGCTAGAGCAATCATTAGAATCAAGAGAGTTTTTATGCTCAGATAGATTTACTATTGCAGATATTTGCGTAAGTTATGCAATCTATTTAGCTAAAACACTTCAAATTAAAGAAGCATTTAAACCCAATATTAAGCGTTGGACAGATATGTTGTTTGAAAGACCTTGTTTTCAAAGAGCTATATTAATAAGGCATCCTTCAGAAATTGTGGGCCCACCAGAATGATAATTAAATAGATATAATCTTACCTATTAAGATAAATTTAAATGCCTAAACGCATTACAGTATTTTGAAAACCTTCTCCTATCGCTAATTGCTACATCAATCCGGAGTAATCAACCTTCTACAAAGTCCGTTAGCCTCTCATATGCTTCAATAAAGTCTTCTTTGAATTCTTGCACCACATCACTAGCAGAAATAGTTTGATTCATTAGTCCAACGCCTTGACCCACCCAGTAGGTTGAAAGTTCCTTTGCGCCCTCATGACCACTTTCAGCTAGTTTAGTTACTTTTGCTAACGCTGGCTCAGCCACCATGGGCTGCAGTGGCAACGGCAGTGGTTCAGGTGCATCCTTTGCTTCCCATGCATTAGTCCAGGCAGAGACAAGTTGCCTAGAGTGTTTGCCTGTTCTGCTTCTTGATCTGATTGTTTGACTTGAGTTAGCTGCAATCATTTTTTCTTTTATCGCTGGAGGAACTTCAGATTCTGCGGTAGTTAACCATACTGATCCACACCAAGCTCCTGCAGCGCCCATGGTCATGGCAGCAGCCATCTGTTTACCGGTAACAATCCCGCCCGCCGCAAGAATTGGAACATCCCCATAAGGTTGAATTGCTTCATGAACTTCAGGTATTAATACCATCGTTGGAACGCTACCACAGTGACCTCCTGCCTCAGTGCCTGAGACAACCAGGATATCAACTCCAGCCTTAACTTGATTAATAGCATGTTGTGCGGTGCCAAGCAGGGCAGCAACTTTAACATCATTATCTTTTCCCATTTGAAGCATCCAGTCTGGAGGAACGCCTAAAGCATTTGCTATGAGTTTAATGGGGTGAGAAAAAGCAACATCTAGAAGCGCCTTAGCTCCGTCAGCTTTAGTATTTTCTGCCATATAGGTTGCTGAAGATTTAATGGTTCTTAATTCAGATGCCTCAATTCCATGCTTCTCAAGGAGATCTGCTCGAAAATCAGCATATTCTTGGGGAATCATGGATATTAGCTTTTCGGAGTCAAATTTCTGATCTTTACCAGCCATCTTATTTGGGATTAATACATCTACACCATAAGGCAAGCCATCAATATGATCGTCAATCCACTTAAGCTCTTCTTCTAATTGCGCTGGCGTCATTCCTACTGCACCTAAAACACCACAACCACCAGCTTTTGACACAGCAACAACAACATCTCTGCAGTGGGTAAATGCTACTAAAGGAAATTCAATATCAAGAAGTTCGCAAATTTTTGAGTTCATTTTTTATTCTCTGAGTAATAATTTCAACATTATATTAGCACTCAGGATACACAAAATGAAATACATCGAGCATAATCATTTTCTGTATTAAAAAACTTTTTAAATATGTCAAAAATTAAAATTGATTGCGCAATGATTACAAGAGATCCTGCCGAAGCAGGTGAAGCAAGCAAGCGGCTGGAGGATCTGGGTTATGATGGAGCTTATACATTCGAAGGCCCTCATGAACCATTTTTACCTCTTGCAGCTGCAGCTGTCGCTACTAAAAAATTAGAATTATTAACTTCAATTGCAGTAGCATTCTCAAGAAATCCAATGACTTTGGCTAATCTTGGGTATGATTTACAGTTGATGTCTCAAGGTAGATTTACACTTGGCTTAGGTTCCCAGATTAAGCCTCATATTGAAAAAAGATACTCCATGCCATGGTCTTCTCCAGCCAAGAGGATGCAAGAAATGGTTCATGCTATTAAGGCAATTTGGAGCTCCTGGCATGATGGCAAGGAATTAAATTTTCAAGGAGAGTTCTACAAACACACTTTGATGACTCCATTCTTTAACCCAGGACAAAACCCATTTGGGTTACCAAAAATTTATGTTGCAGGAGTTGGCCCATTGATGACACAAGCAGCAGCAGAGTCTGCGGATGGTTTTCTTGTTCATCCTTTTCATACCACTACATTTCTTAAAAATGTCACCACCCCATCTCTTGAGAAGGGTTTAAGCCTGAGCGCTAAGAAACAATTTGATGTTTCTGTCGGGGTAATGATTGCAACTGGAATGAATGATGAGGAGATATCACAAGCCAGAGATGCTTGCAAAGCCCAGATTGGATTTTATGGCTCCACTCCAGCTTATAAAGTTGTTCTAGAGCAACATGGCTGGGAAGGGATTCAGCTTGAGTTAAACCAGCTGACTAAAAAAGGTCTATGGCAAGATATTGCAGCCCTTATCACAGATGAGATGCTTGAATGTATTGCTGTAACAGGAACACCATCTGAGGTATCAAATGAAATTTTTAATCGATATGGCAATATTGCTGCAAGAATAGCTCCATCTATTTTTTCAGGTGATCCAGAGATAACCAAGGAATTAATTTATGCCTTAAAAACGCAATTATGAAAACGCTTCCAGATATAGCTGATGAATTTCCAGACCTTATTCAGGCAGGGAAGTTAAAGCTTATTTCTTTTGGCGGAAAATCTTCAATTGCAGGAGAGGTGCATACGGTTGCATGCGCGGATGATAATTCCATAGTTAAATCAGTCCTTTCTAGAGATGGAGGCAATAAGATTTTAGTAATTGATGCTTCCGGGGTCTCCCATGCTTCTATGATTGGGGATCAAATTGCAGCATCTGCAGTCAAGCATAACTGGGTTGGAATTATAGTTAATGGATATGTGAGAGATGTTGAGGAATTAAAGAATCTTCCAATAGGGATCTTTGCTAAAGGCACAGTGCCTATAAAAACGAAGAAAAGCAATCATGGCTTTGAAGATGTAATGGTTTCATTTGGTAGCACTGTTATATATCCAGGGAAATGGATATACATAGATAGCAATGGTTGGCTGGTTGCTGACAGAAAATTAGACTTCTAAATTAGAATATAGTTTCTGTTTTTCTGCCCAGATACCATCAACGAACTCTTGAAAATTCTTTCTGTACTCTTCCTGTTCCTCAAAAGCTTTATTTTTTAGGTGATCTGGAATTTCATAAACCCTCACTTCAACTCTAGCTTTCCTTAGTTCTCCGCAAAGAAAGTCCCAAGTTGATCTCTTGCTAGAGGAGTATATAACTGTAAAATCAAGCAACGAATCTACTTGCGGCATTCCTGATAAAGCAATTGCTAGCGCCCCAACCTTAGGTTTTAAAAAGTTTTTATATGGCGAGCGTTGATTCCGGTGTTTTGCCACAGTGTATCTTGTTCCTTCAGCAAAACTAAATGCAGTTGCAGGGTTTCTAGAAAATCTTTTAGCTGCTGTTTTTGCATTATCGTAGTCTAATTTTTTTAATCTAGGGTTGGCTTGGATTTGGTCTTTTGTATGACGATTTACAAAGGGCATGTCTATGGTTTTATGCACTAAGTAAATAATAGGAATCCATTGCAATTCTTTTTTCATAAAAAATTTCAGTAAGGGTACTTTTTTATGACTTGCGGCTAGAAGAATAAAAATGTCAGCCCATGATTGATGATTACTCATTGCTATATACCAAGTACTTGTATCAAGTGCATTAGGTAAGTTAAATTCCCATTCTAAATTATGTAAAATTTTCAGAGAACCAGTTATTGTGGCCACTATGATGCTGCCAGTATTATTGGAGATAGAGCCTAGTATTTGTTTCCATCTTTTGCTGGGGATAAGCCTAGGTACGTTAAGAATGGTTAGAAACGTTACTCCAATCGACAAAATCCCTAGAATTGAAATAAAGGTAAGAACACCAATAAGGTATTTTTTAATCTTATTCATAGGACTTAACTTTAACCCAAATTTTTTCTAAATCTTCTGGAGAGACATTTTCCATCAGTTTATTTTCACTTTCTAGTTGTTTTTCTACTAAATTGAAGCGGTTGATAAATTTCTGATTTGCTAGGACCAATGAGTCATTAGAGTTAATATTTAGGTGTCGACTTAGATTGATAATTGAAAATAGTAAATCTCCCATTTCTTCTTTAGTGTTATCTATATTCTGAAGATTAATAGCTAGTTTTAGCTCGTTTAATTCCTCCTCAACCTTCTCCATTACCTCATTAGTGGACTGCCAATCAAATCCTTTTTTTGAAACTTTCTTTTGTATTTTTTCTGCTCTTAAGCTTGGTGGCATTGAAGCCGGCACATCATCAAAAATAGATTCAGTTAAGGTATCTTTTTTTTCTTCTTTTTTGATTGCATCCCAAACCTTAGTTTGTTCTGCTGACGATAGAGGCTTTAAAGCTCCGCTAAATACATGGGGATGACGCCTAATGAGTTTTTGATTTAATGTTTTTGTAACTTCTTCAAAATTAAATAGACCTAGTTCATTGGCGATTTGAGAGTGAAAAATTACCTGAAGAAGCACATCCCCTAATTCTTCTTTTAGATTCTCATAATCCTTTCGAGAGATTGCATCTACAACCTCATAGGCTTCTTCAACCATACAGTTTGACAATGATTCAAAGGTCTGTTCTATGTCCCATGGACATCCTGTATCCTGGTCTCGAAGTTTCAGCATTGTTTCGAGCAAGGACGGAATGGAAGACATTCTAAAAACCGCTTATATCTGCATACCTAGACTGATGATATTCAGAAGTACCAAAGATTTGCTCCGCAACCCTAGCTCTTTTTAAATAAAACCCAATATCATATTCATCAGTTACCCCAATTCCTCCATGCATTTGTATGGCTTCATTACTAACTAAATGCAGAGTCTCACCAGCTTGAAATTTTGCAAGGCTTGAAAGTCTTTCAAGCTCGTTTGAGTTTTCATCTGCAGCATGCATTGCTGCTATTACTGCTGATTTTGTTAATTCAATTTCGCAGAACATTTCTGCTGCTCTATGTTGCAGTGCTTGAAAAGAACCAATGGCAACACCAAATTGCTTTCTTTCTTTAAGATAGTTAACGGTTACCTCAAAAGCCTCTTCGGTATTTCCTAGCATTTCTGCAGAAATGACTATTCTTCCTATGTCCAGAACTTTTTGAATCACTTCGCCAGCAGCATCTTTCTCTCCTAGTAATGATTCTTGCCCAAGCTTTAGTTCTGATATTTCAATATTTGCGTAATTCCTTGAATCAGCTGTAAAAATTTTTGAAATGTTTAATCCAGTTGCATTCTTGTCAGCTAGAAAAACAGATAAGCCATTGACTTCACCACTCTTTCCAGAGGTTCGTGCAACTATCAAGATAGTATTTGCACTAGATCCATCCATCACAAAGACTTTATTTCCATTAAGAACCCAACTCTCCCCATCAAGCTTAGCAGTAACCTCAATCTCAAGGGGATTATGATGATTGCCTTCATCTATCGCCAGAGCAGTTGTTACTTCACCAGAGACGATTTTAGGCAAGTAATTATTTTTTTGTTCTTCTGAGCCAAGCATATTGATAGTGGAGACTCCTAATACTGCAGTAGCCAATAAAGGAGAGGGTGTGAGTGTTTTGCCAAGCTCTTGCATGATCACGCTAATTCCAGCGACACCAAAGTCAGATCCTCCAAAGGCTTCAGGGACTAGGATTCCCGACCACCCCAAATTAACCATTTCCTGCCAAATAGAATTATCCCAGCACTGCTCATTCTCAGAATCTCTTAGCTCTCTAAAGTGTTTGACGGGAGTCTTCTCTCTAGCAAAGCTTAGAGCAGTATCCTTTAAAAATTGTTGCTCTTCTGTAAGTATTAATTTCATTTTTTCCTTAGTTAGGTAGTTCTAGAACACGTCTAGAAATAACATTCAACTGAACTTCTGAAGTTCCGCCTTCAATTGAATTAGCTTTGGTTCTTAACCAAGCCTTAGTAATTGCTTGCTCCTCATCAGAAAAACCTTCACCAGCCCAGCCCAGGCCTTTATTTCCCATAGCAGAGATCATAAGCTCATAACGATCTTTGTTGTGCTCAGTTCCGTAATATTTAAACATCGAAGAAGCTGCTGAAGCTTTACCGCCTTCGTCACTTGATCTTTGCAAGGTTAAACCAAAGGCATGCTCCTTCATTTTATGAAGAGTAATATTCTCTCTATGAACTGGGTGAGCGATATGGCCATTTTTTTCACCGAGATATTTTTTTGCAATATTTACCACATCTGCACCTGAGCCAGTTCCCCCGCCTGCAAGTCCAAAGTTTGAAATAAAATTTCTTTCATGCTGAAGAAGCTTCTTAGCAATGGTCCAGCCAGAATTCTCTATGCCGACTAAATTTTCCTTTGGTGCTTTCACGCTGTCAAAGAACGTTTCGCAGAAAGGGGACTTGCCACTAATTAAGGTAATAGGCTTAGTACTAACTCCATCAGAGGCCATATCAATTAATAAAAAGCTAATTCCATTATGCTTTGGTTCTTTGGGACCAGTTCTTACTAATGCAAAAATCCAATCAGCTTGATCTGCGTAAGATGTCCAAACTTTTTGGCCATTAACCAAGTAATGATCTCCCATATCTTCTGCTTTTGTTGAAAGACTAGCTAGGTCTGACCCTGAGCCAGGCTCTGAATATCCTTGGCACCATCTAATTTCACCTTTAATAATTTTTGGAAGATGTTCGCGTTTTTGCTCTTCATTTCCAAATTCAATAATACAGGGAGCAAGCATCCAAATCCCAAAGCTATTTAGAGCAGGCCTTGCTTTAATTCTAAAAAGCTCTTGATGTAATACTTTTGTTTGATCTCGATTAAGACCACCGCCACCATATTCCGTTGGAAGTTCTGGTGCTGTCCATCCTTTTTTACCCATCCTATCAAGCCATAATTTAGACTCAGGATTAATATATTTAGCATTTCTTCCGCCCCATACTTCTTCTTCCGGAACCAAGGGAGTTCTCATAGTAGGGGGACAATTCTCTTCAAGCCATTCCCTGACTTCCTGTCTAAATGATTCTAAGCTTTCCATATTTTTTGACCACTTGCGGTAATTTCAAGAACAGATATTATAATCAGATAAATAAATTTTGGGTAACTTAACGCATGAAATCCTACCTCGTTCCTGAACCAGGACAGCCTCTTGAACTTGTTGAAACTCAAACTCCTGAGCCTACTGGCAGAGAGGTGCTTGTAAAAACTATTGCATGCGGCGTATGTCACTCAGATGTCCATATTCACTCTGGTGCTTTTGATCTAGGGGGCGGCAATCTACTTCCCATCCCGCTTCCAAACCCATTTATCCTCGGGCATGAGATCTTTGGAGAAGTGGTGGCAGTTGGACCAGACACATCAAATATTAAGATTGGAGATAAGAGAATTATTTATCCATGGATAGGTTGTGGAGACTGTGATATTTGCAGCTCAGGAGAAGAACATTTATGTAACTCAGGTCCAGTGATTGGCGTGATGCAACCGGGAGGCTTTGGCGATCATGTCCTTGTTCCAGATTCTAAATATCTTCATGATGCTGGGAATACGCCTGATCATTTAGCAGGGAGTTACGCATGCTCAGGATTGACTGCATTTAGTGCCTTAAAAAAAGGCGCTCCATACGCAAGAGAAAATTGCTTAATAATTATTGGGATTGGCGGTGTTGGAATGATGGGCTTACAAATTGCCAAAGCTGCATTTAATTGTAACCCAATTGTAGTGGATGTAGATGAAGATAAATTAAAGCTAGCGATGGAGAATGGAGCTGTAGCTGCAATCAATCCTACTCACGAAGATGCATTTATGAAAATATTTGAATTAACTGGCGGAAATGCCTCAGTTGCAATTGATTTTGTTGGTTCAGAGCAGTCCACAGCCTTTGGAATTAATCTTTTAAGAAAAGGTGGAAAATATATTATTGTTGGCCTTTACGGTGGAGAACTAAAATTACCCCTTCCATTAATCCCAATTATGGAAAGACAGATTCAAGGATCTTACACAGGCAGCCCATCAGATATGCATGAATTAATGGAGCTTGTTCGCGCTGGAAAAGTGGATCCTATTCCAGTAGAAAAAAGACCTGCTGCTGAAGCAAATCAAACGCTTCAGGATCTAAAAGATGGAAAAATTTTAGGTAGAGCCGCACTAATTCATGACTAAGCAATAGGATAATTCTCTAACTTTTCTCTTTCAGGTTTTTAATTTATTACTTATCAAAGAGTATAATTCTTCCTATGTTTAAAAATGTAGGCATTATTGTTAAAAAAAATCCATCTGCGGATGATCTATCTGTGGTAGATGCATTGCTTAGCACTCTGAAGGAGCATGCAGAAAATATTTATACCGAAGAGAGCAGCAGCATATCTTCATTGGATATTGAAGAGTTAAAAGAAGAGAATTTCAAAAACTCAATCAACCTATTAATTGTTTGCGGAGGTGACGGAACATTGCTAGGCGCTGCACGAAAGTTTGTGAATGAGGATGTGCCATTGCTAGGACTGAATTTAGGAACCTTGGGCTTTTTGACAGACATTAGCATAGATGATTTTGAGTCAATCATTGCAGATATCTTTGATGGCGATTATGTGCTTGAAGAACGTAGCTTAGTAGAGGCTAGTTTTGGTACAGAGAATGTTTTTGGATTAAATGAAATATTGATCCATTCTGGGTCATATGCTCAGTTAATGAGATACAGACTATTGATTGATGGCAAAATGGTTTATGAGCAAAGGTCTGATGGATTGATTATTGCAACTCCGACTGGATCTACAGCTTACGCATTATCTGCAGGCGGCTCAATCATTCATCCAGAGCTTGATCTGTGGAATATTATCCCGATGATGTCTCAAAGTCTCTCTTCAAGACCCTTAATAGTCTCAAATAATAAATCTCTTGAGATTCAGCTGATTCAGGGGCCTCTTGAGAATGCAATGGTATGTGTAGATGGGCAGCAAGACGTGCCTGTTCAATATAACGATTCGATCATTGTAAGAAAAAAAGATTCTGCACTCAAGATTATTCACCCTGCTAACAATGATTTTTATGAGGCTTGTAGAGAAAAACTAGGATGGAGCCTTGATATTACGTCTAAAAAAACTTAAGCATTTTGGATTTTCAAAAATCATACCCATATATTATTTTTATATCTGTTGCTGTAACTCTTATGTTGGTGGTTTTCCCTGCGTTTTTAACTAGTTTTGGTCTGAATGCTTCATGGCGAGACGTTCTTTTTCTTAAAGCAGATCTCGGCAGTCCAAATCTTTCACTTGAAAATACTTACTTAATCAATCATGAATGGTGGCGTTTGATTACCCCAGTTTTTCTCCATTTCTCAATCACACATCTTGCTTTTAATTGTTTATGGGTCTTCATCCTTGGTTCTAGAATAGAGGCCCTTGATGGGAAAGCTACATTTTTATTAATTTTTTTGATCTCAGGAATAGCAAGTAATGCTGGTGAATTTATATGGACTGGACATTACCTTGTTGGCGGATTAAGTGGTTCTATTTATGGGCTACTGGGGTATTGTTTTATCTTGGAGCTAGATCAAAAAATGCCTAGATACAATCTACCTATCGCGCTATATCTTTTCATGTTTATATGGCTGCTAATTGGCTTCACAGGAATCTTGAGTTTTTTTGGTTTCGGTAATATTGCTAACACAGCACATTTAGTTGGTATGATGTCTGGGTTTATATTAGGCTTAATTGCAAAGTACGGTTTTAAAATTTAATCACAATGAAAAAAATTACTAAAGCAGTTTTTCCAGTTGCTGGATTGGGAACAAGATTTTTACCAGCTACCAAAGCAATTCCAAAAGAAATGCTACCAATTATTGATAAGCCATTAATTGAATATGCGGTAGAAGAAGCTGTTTTAGCAGGCATTAAAGAGATTATTTTTATAACCAGCCATACTAAAAGAGCAATCGAAGATCATTTTGATCAAAACTTTGAACTCGAAGAGAAACTGGTGCAATCCGGAAAGGGTGACTGTCTTAAAAAAATTAATAGAGAAATCTTTCAAGATATTAAATTTACATATGTAAGACAGAAATCCCAAAAAGGCCTTGGTGATGCCATCCTTCATGCAAAACATTTAATTCATGATGAAGCATTTGCAGTTCTCTTAGCTGATGACCTCATTCTCAATAAAGTATCTTGTACTTCCCAGCTTATTGATGCTTATCAAAAAAATGATTGCTCAGTCATTGGCTTAAATGAGGTTTCTAAAGAAGATACAAGTAAATACGGAGTTATTTCTAGCGATGACATTGGAAATGAATCTCAAAATTTTGTATTAAATGATATTGTTGAGAAACCCCAAGAAAATCCACCTTCCAATCTGGCGGTTGTAGGCAGATATATTTTATCAAGCAAGATCTTTAGCTACCTAGAGAATTTAACTCCCAGTGTTGGTGGCGAAGTGCAATTGACTGATGCTATTAAGCTCATGCTCAAAGATGAGAAAGTAGCTGGGTACTTATACGAAGGTCAAAAGTTTGATTGTGGTTCGCGGCATGGATACGTTGAAGCCATCAAATATTTAGCAAAAGATATTTTAAATGCTTGAATTAAATTTCATTTATCAAATGTAAATGAAATTAATTATTTATTTATTAAGAATTTTACCTCCGGAGATAGCTCATTCAATAGCGCTGCATTCATTAAGCATTCTTTATAAACTAGGGCTCCTTAATTTATTTTTTCCAGCCCAGCAAAGCAACTCAGACTTTAGATACAAAGATTTAATTTTTAAGAATAGGTTAGGCATTGCAGCTGGTCTAGATAAGAATGGAGACTACATAGATGCTCTGGGAGCTTTGGGGTTTGGATTTCTTGAAGTTGGGACTATCACTCCTTTGCCTCAACTTGGTAATGCAAAACCAAGAATTTTTCGTTTTGCAAATCAAAAAGCAATTATTAATAGACTGGGATTTAATAATAAAGGCGTCGATTATTTAGTAGAAAAGATTAAGTGTAGAAAATTCAAAGGGATTGTAGGCGTAAATATTGGAGCAAATAAAGATTCTGAAGGTCAAAAACGCATAGATGATTATGTAGAATGCTTCGAAAAGGTCTCCCTTTATTCTGATTACATAACGATCAATATTTCTTCTCCCAATACACCCAACTTGAGAGCACTTCATACAAAAGAAAATTTTCTACCCTTATTTGATGCATTGCATCAAGTTCGACAAAAAACCCAATACGTAAAACCAATTTTTATTAAGCTGTCTCCTGATGAGAATAGTGAGGCTATTATCCTAATTGTAGATGCAATTAAAAAATTTAATTTTGATGGCCTGATTGCTTCAAACACAACTCTTGATAGGAAAAACTTGAAGGATAATTCTCTCCAAGATCATTCTGGAGGATTATCGGGGAAACCTTTATTCCACAAATCTAACGAGCTTTTAAGAGTTACTCATCAGCAAGATCAAAATTTAATAAAAATTGGGGTTGGCGGCGTATTTAATAAAGAGGATTTTCATAAGAAATTAGAATTAGGAGCATCACTGGTTCAGATTTATACAAGCTTTATCTATGAGGGGCCTCGCATAATTCGTAAGTTACTGAAATAAAGAATAGGCCATGGAATTATTAATCATTATTTTTATTTCTTTATTTTTTCTTGGAGCAGTTAGCTTCCTAAGACCTTCCAAAAAGATGAAAGCTTTAAGTGAAATAAGATCAGTGGCTAGCAAAGAAGGATTTAAGATAGGTTCAACGGCTGAATTAAGAAATAAGTTTAAGAATTGGGATCCACGGGTTGCAATTTACCAATTAAAAAATACTTCCTCGCTCAAAGAACTGCATTACATTAAAGAAAATAATGTTCTTTGTTTATATGCCCCTATCTCCATAAAATATGCTGAAAACTTTAAAGAAATTGAAAGTAAAATTTCTACTTTACCTAGTTCGGTACTTGAAATTATTTTTTTTCAGTCCAATATAGCAATCGTCTGGGATGAAATGTTAGGTGTTGACGAGCTTTTAATAATAAAGGAAGCTATTTTAAAAATATAAAAATTAATGAAACTGTTACTAAATTAACTAATGTCTAAAACTCTTGTAATAGTTGAGTCTCCCTCAAAAGCAAAAACAATTTCTAAATACTTGGGCTCCGAATATATAGTGAAATCTAGCGTCGGACATATTAGAGACTTACCTAAAGGTAAATCTAAGACGCCAGTCCAAAGGAATACCATTCCAAAAGATTTACCTGAAGATGAAAAACGCCTGCTAAAAAAAATTAATGAGCGCAAAAGGTTAGTTCGGCGCATGGGAATAGACCCAGATAATGGTTGGACAGCAAATTATGAAATCATCCCAGAAAAAGAAAAAGTTATTAAAGAACTAAAAATAGCTGCTAAATCTGTTGATAATATCTTTCTTGCAACTGACTTGGATAGAGAGGGTGAAGCAATCGCATGGCATTTAAAAGAGGCGCTTGGAGCTGAGAAGTTTAATTATTCCAGGGTAAGGTTTAACCAAATTACCAAAGATGCCATCCTAAAATCATTTGAGGATCCAAAAGAGATAGATGTTAACTTAGTAGATGCTCAGCAAGCTAGAAGGTTCTTAGATCGAGTAGTCGGTTTTGAATTATCGCCACTATTATGGGCTAAAATTGCTCGTAATTTATCTGCTGGTCGTGTTCAGTCTGTAGCCTTAAGGCTTCTAGTTGAGAGGGAGCACAGTATTCAAAAATTTAAGCCTGAAGAATTTTGGGAAATATCATTTACTGCTGTAGACGCCAAGGACGCTGTCATTTCCTTTAGTCTAAATAGAAAAAAAAGCGATCTCTTACTTCAATCTGAAGAAGCACAAAAAATTACTCAATTAATCTCATCATCCGATCTCTTGATTCACGAGGTTACTCAAAAACCAGTCAAGGTAAAGCCTAAGGCTCCATTCATTACCTCCACATTGCAGCAATCAGCAAGTACCAAATTAGGGTTTAATGTTAAGCGGACAATGCGCACAGCTCAAAAATTATATGAAAATGGGTTAATTACGTATATGAGAACAGATGCGCCTGCTTTATCAGCAGAATCTATTGCAGATGCAAGAATGTATATTGAGACTAATTTAGGGGATAAGTACCTTACAAATGCCCCGCGTATATATTCAAGCAGTGAAAATGCACAGGAGGCCCATGAGGCTGTAAGACCAACAAATGCGTCAACTAAGTCTGAGGCTTTGCTCTCCTCTTCAGATGAAGAAAAAAAATTATATGAGCTAATATGGCAACAGTTTATTGGCTCTCAACTTCCTGATGCTGAGTACCTAGCTACTAATGCAAAGATTAATCTTGATGAATATATCTTCTCTGCCACAGGCAGAGAGGTTGTTTTCGACGGATATACCAGAGTGGTGAAATCGAAAGGAGATGATACAGATTCTTTGATTCTGCCTAACTTACAAAATGGTCAAATTTTATCGCTCAATGAACTGGAGAATAAGCAAAAATATACCAAGCCACCAGCGCGTTTTTCAGAAGCTGCATTGGTCAAAGAGCTTGAAAAAAAAGGAATTGGCCGACCTTCAACTTATGCAAATATCATCTCCACCATTCAAGACCGTGGTTATGCTGAGGTTCAAAATAGACGCTTTTTTGTTAAAAAAATTGGAATGATTGTTTCGGATAGGTTAGTAAGCTCTTTTGACGACATAATGGATTACGGTTTCACAGCAAATTTTGAAAATGAATTGGATCGAGTGGCAAATGGCGAATTAAAATGGAAAGAAGTTCTTGATTCTTACTATGCTGCATTTCAAGAGGATTTATCAAATGCTATGGACGAGGAGACTGGAATGTTGCCTAATCTTCCAACGCATACAAATATTAACTGCCCTGACTGCAAGAAAAATAAATTAACCATAAGAAATGCTAGTAATGGAGTTTTTTTGGGATGTGCTGGTTACAGCCTCCCTGATGACGAGCAGTGCAAAAAAACGCTTAACTTAATTTCTGGTGATGAGGCTGTCAGCATAGATGATCAAGAAGAGGCGCAACATTTAGTAACAAAGCATAGATGCGCCAAGTGTGATATGAGTATGGACAACTACTTATTAGATGAAAGTCATAAATTGCATGTATGTTCAAATAATCCAGATTGTGATGGGTTTGAAGTAGAAGAGGGTGCATTCAAAATTAAAGGATATGATGGACCCACTCTTTCATGTCACAAATGTGGCTCAGAGATGCAATTAAAAACTGGTAGATTTGGTAAATACTTTGGTTGCATGAACGATAACTGCGGAACTACCCGGGCTCTTCAGAGAAATGGAGAACCCAAGCCAATTGTAATGGAGCCAATTACAACAGCAATTCCTTGCATAAAATTTGAAGACTTCTATTTGCTTCGTGACAGCATGAAAGGTCTATTTTTAGCTGCCAGCAAATACCCAAAAAATAGAGAAACAAGAGCCCCTTCCGTAGAAGAATTTATCTTAGCTGTTTCAAAAGATAATTTGTTGGATGCTTGTAAATACTTAGAAGATCAAATGAAGCATGCTCATCTTTTAGATGCTCCTAAAAAAGATATTGATGGCAATCCTTACATTATTAGATATAACAAAGTTGAAGACACCCATTACCTTGCCTCTGAAAAAGAAGGCAAAAAAACTGGTAACACTGCCGCTCATGATGGTAATAAATGGACTGAAGCTACGAAGTAAACCTTCTTGAAAAATATTTTTTAGTTCTTATATAAGATACTTAGCTGAAAGTCTTCATAATAAATTTGAAGGGTGTTAAAGTCTAAATATTAACTATGTCTAACTATCTTGAACTAACACAACTCCCTGACGGAACCATTGTTCTTAGAAGATCTGATGATCATGAAAACCCAATTGTAAAAATAGAATTTTCTAGAGAGTCTAAGGAGTTTCTAGATGGCCAAGAATTAGTTGTAGCAAAGGAGATGATCCGAGCAGGAATAGAAAGCGTAAGTGGAAATGCTATTGATTTCGATGATTTCTTTGATAGCCAAAAAAAGAGTTTACGAAAAAAACCAGTGATTCTACACTAGTGCGTTCTTATTAGACCTACACTCTTCCCTTCTACAAAAGCCTCCTGTTCTCTAAGATCTACTTTCATAATTGAGAAATCTTTGTTAGCTGGAATAAGTTCAAGCATATGATTTTCTTTTTTGAAGTACTTCAGGGTTACCTCATCTTCAATCCTAACAACAGCTAAATCTCCATTTTTAACTTCCGTGGTTTTCTTGATAGCCACCAGATCATCTTCATGGATGCCCGCATCAATCATGCTCATTCCTTTGACTTTAAGAAAGTAATCAAAGTTCTCAGAAAACATATTCGGATCACAGGAAATTCTTTTTTCTATGTTTTCTTCTGCTAATGTAGGCGAGCCTGCTGCAACTAAACCAATTACAGGCATTTGATCTTTATTGGATTCAAATGATTGCTGACTTTTTACAATAGAAATACCGCGAGAAGAGCCACTTTTAATTGCGATATAAGCTTTTTTTTCAAGAGCTCGAAGATGCATTTCAGCGGCATTAGGAGACTTAAACCCTAGCTCTTTACATATTTCAGCTCGAGTGGGTGGAAAACCTGTTTTATTAAGATAAACTTCTACACAGGCTAGAACTTTTGATTGTTGCTTGGTTAATTCTTTCATATTATTTATACTGTATATTTTTACAGTATATAAATTTTATAAGTTAACTGCAACCCTACTTAATATATGAATTCAAAATTAGTTATCGGAATATCCTCAAGAGCACTCTTTGATTTAAATCAAAGCCATAAAATATTTGAAAAAGAAGGCATCAAAGCCTATAGAGAATATCAAATTCAAAATGAAGAACAGATCCTAGATCCAGGCGAAGCTTTTAATCTTGTAAATAAAATTTTAAAAATTAATAACCTATATAAAAATAGAGATAGAGTTGAGGTTATTTTACTTTCCAGGAATACAGCAGATACTGGCCTAAGAGTTTTTAATTCGATTGAAGCTCATAAACTTAATATTAGTCGAGCAGTTTTTTGTGGCGGTGAGAGTCCCTATAAATATGTTAAAGCATTTGGCGTAGATCTATTTCTCTCGAGCAGCAAAGATGATGTCAAAATGGGAATTGAAAATAATGTGGCATCAGCAAGAATTATTTCCTCAAAAGTAAAAAAATCTATGAAAGAGGATGAATCTTTGAGAATTGCATTTGATGGGGACTCCGTTATCTTTTCCGATGAATCTGAAAGAATTTATGCAGAAGAAGGCTTAGAGGCTTTTTTAAAGAATGAAAAGAATAAGAAGTCCATGCTGAAAGCTGGTCCATTTAAGTCATTTCTGGTGGAATTAAATAAGCTACAATCAGAGCTGGATTCATCCGAATGTCCAATTAGAACAGCTCTTGTGACAGCTCGCTCAGCCCCTTCTCACAAAAGAGTTATTAAAACATTAAGAAAATGGGGAGTGCGTATTGACGAGTCTTTGTTTCTAGGTGGAATGAAAAAATCTGAATTTTTAAAATCTTTTAAAGCTGATATTTTCTTTGATGATCAACAGCAAAACATTCAAGATGCTTCTGCCAATGTAACCTCTGCTCATGTACCATTCGGCATCAAAAACAGGAAATAAAATGGATATTGTGTGCTTTGATATGGAAGGAACTCTAACTCCAGAAATATGGGAGCAAGTTGCCGCAGATACCGGTCTTGTAGAGTTCAATAAAACTACCAGAGATATTCCATCTTATTCTGATCTGATGGATTATCGACTTAAAATTATGGCACAGCATAATCTGAAGATTACTGACGTAATTGCTGCAGCAAAAAAATTAGATTTACTTGAGGGTGCACTAGATTTTCTTAAAGAGGTTCAAAAAAAATTTCAAGTTGTTATTTTATCTGATACTTTTTACGAAATTGCATCTCCATTAATGGAAAAGATGGGCTATCCGTTGCTTCTATGTCATACGCTGGATATTGATACTGCAGGCAATATTTGCGGTTACCAGCTAAGAGATCTTAAGGCAAAAAAACAAGCAATCCTTGGATTCCAAGCAATGGGCTATACATGTATGGCGGCCGGAGATTCATTTAATGATCTACAGATGTTTGAAGTTGCTGATCATAGCTTTTTTATTAATGCTCCTGAACCAATATCTGCCTCTATGCCAGACATTCCTAGTTTTCATAGTTATTCAGATCTTTTACAAGCCTTAAAAACCTCTAGTTCATTCAAATGAGCAATCCTTTTTCTGTAGATAATTACGCAAGACCAAGCCTTGAAATGCCGAATGGCGAAAAAAAATTATTACTTCATAGTTGCTGCGCTCCATGTGCTGGGGAAATTATGGAAGCTGTGGCTATCTCTAACATTGAAACCACAGTATTTTTTTATAATCCTAATATCCACCCCCAGAAAGAATATGAGATCCGCAAAGATGAAAATAAGCGATTTTGTGAAAAATTAGGCTTTGATTTTATTGATGCTGATTATGATAAAGATAATTGGTTTAAAAGAATTAAAGGACTTGAAAATGAGCCTGAACGAGGCACTCGATGCACTCAATGTTTTGATATGAGATTCGAACGATCTGCGCTGTATGCAAAAGAGAATGGATTTAAGGTATATGCAACCACTCTTGGGATCTCTCGCTGGAAGGATATGGATCAAATTAACGGCTCTGGTGAAAAAGCAGCCAACAGATACGATGGAATGAAGTATTGGGATTTTAATTGGCGCAAGAAAGGTGGTGCTGCTCGTATGATTGAGATTTCAAAGCGTGAGCAATTTTATCAACAAGAATATTGTGGGTGCGTATATAGCCTAAGAGATACAAATAAATGGAGACAGGCTAATAACAAAGATAGAATTATTAGAGGGATTAAATTCTATAATTAATTTGGGAAACAACCCCTCTGCAAAGTACAATATCAACGAATGAATACTCCTGGAAATAAATTTAGACAGGCAATTGCCGATAACAACCCCCTTTTAGTTGTTGGGGCAGTGAACGCATATTGTGCAAAAATGGCTGAATCTGCAGGGCACAAGGCACTATATCTATCGGGTGCTGGCGTGGCTAATGCTTCTTTTGGATTGCCTGATTTGGCTATTACCACTTTAAATGATGTGGTGGAAGACGCCAGAAGAATAACTCAAACATCCGATTTACCTCTTTTACTTGACATAGATACGGGATTTGGTGGTGCATTTAGCATTGCCAGGACGATTAAAGAGATGATTGCTGCTGATGTTGCTGCTGTGCATATTGAAGATCAAGTTGAGCAGAAGAGATGTGGCCATAGACCTAATAAGAGTCTAGTGGATAAAATTGAAATGAGCGATCGAATTAAAGCTGCAGTAGATGGTCGGACAGATGAGAGTTTTTTTATCATGGCAAGAACGGACTCTTTTGCGAACGAAGGGATGAGTGGCGCCATTGATCGCTGTCAAGAATATATAGAAGCAGGAGCAGATGGATTATTTTTAGAAGCAGTAAATAGCCTTGATGATTACCGTAGTCTTAAAGATTCTTTAAAAGTCCCAGTGCTAGCAAATATTACCGAGTTTGGACAAACTCCACTTTTTACAGCTGAGGAGCTAGCATCTGCAGGCGTGGATATTATGCTATTTCCACTCTCTGCCTTTCGAGCTATGAATAAAGCTGCTGAGTCAGTTTATAAAGATATCGCAGCAAATGGTACTCAGAAAAAATCAATTGAACTCATGCAAACTCGTGATGAGCTTTATGAATATTTAAACTATCATTCTTTCGAGCAAAAACTCGATGAATTATTTAAGAGAAAGGAGAATCAATAAAATGGCAAAGAAATTAGAAGGTGCGGGGTTACGTGGTCAAGTTGCAGGAGAAACTTCTTTATGTACGGTTGGACAGGAAGAAGGTTTAGCGTATCGAGGTCATAAGATTGAGACTTTAGCGGAGAAAGGAACCTTTGAAGAGGTTGCTTATCTTTTGCTGTATGGGAAGTTACCCAATACATTAGAGTTAGCCGAGTATAAAACTTTATTAAAAAGCCAGAGAGATCTTCCAGATTCTTTAAAGAAAGTTCTTAGAGAGATTCCTGGAACAGCTCATCCGATGGCAGTCATGGCAACGGGTTGCTCCATGCTAGGCAATTTAGAGCCTGAAGATTCTATAGAGAATCAGATGCATTCAATCAATAGAATGGTTGCGACTATGCCATCTATTGTTGCTTACTGGTATAAGTTTACTCACGATAACCAGGATATCAGTCTTGTAAATGACGAAGATACCATGGCAGGGCATTTCTTGCATATTTTGCATGGTAAGACGCCTTCAGATCTTCATCGTAGAGTCATGGATGCTTCATTAGTTCTTTATGCAGAGCACGAATTCAATGCATCTACTTTTACTGCAAGAGTTTGCGCATCAACTATGTCTGATATTTTTTCTTGTGTCGTTGCTGCGATTGGCTCCCTTAAAGGTCCCTTGCATGGAGGCGCTAACGAAGCCGCAATGGAGATGATAGGGAATTGGACGACTAGAGATGAAGCTAGAGAAAAGATCTTAGATATGCTGGCTAATAAAGGTAAAATAATGGGTTTTGGTCACGCAATATATTCAGAGCGTGATCCACGAAACGCTGTGATTAAAGAGTTTTCAAAGGAATTATCTCTCGAGTATGGAGACGATTCGCTTTATCAAGTCTCAGAAGAAGTGGAAAAAGTTATGTGGGATGAAAAAAAATTATTTCCAAATGCTGACTTTTTTCACGCATCAGCTTATTTTTATTTAGGTATTCCCACTAAATTATTCACTCCTATTTTTGTTATGTCTCGTGTTACTGGTTGGACTGCACATTGTATGGAGCAAAGAGCTAATAACAGAATTATCAGACCTAGCGCAGACTACACAGGGCCAGAGAGCTCTGTCTGGGTTGCCATAGAAGATAGGGAGTAACCATGTCAAATAACGTAGACCTGAACATTAGGTCAGGCCCTGATGCATTGCTCGTTGAAATAGCTGAATATGTTTCTAAACAAAATATTACTTCAGAGCTAGCGCTCTTAACTGCAAGAAATTGTCTAATTGATACCGTGGGTTGCGGTCTCCTTGCTTTAACTTTTCCAGCATGCACTAAAATGCTTGGACCTATTGTCTCTGGGACTGAAGTGCCATTTGGCGTGCGTGTTCCAGGTACAAATTTTCTATTAGATCCAGTTAAGGGTGCATTTGATATTGGATGCATCATCCGTTGGCTCGATTATAACGATACCTGGTTAGCCGCAGAATGGGGACATCCTTCAGATAATCTCGGAGCTATCTTGTCCATTACTGATTATATTTCTCAACAGAATGTAGCTGCAGGAAGGGATCCTCTAACGATGAGAGATGTTTTGGAATCCATGATTATGGCTCATGAAATTCAAGGAGTTTTAGCCCTAACGAATAGCTTTAATCGTGTTGGTTTAGACCATGTTGTGCTTGTAAAAGTAGCTTCTACTGCAGTGGTTACAAAGCTACTAGGCGGCACTACCGATCAAATTATAGATGCTATCAGTCAAGCATGGGTTGATGGTCAGAGCTTAAGAACTTATCGTCATGCACCCAATGCAGGTTCTAGAAAAAGCTGGGCTGCTGGAGACGCCACTAGCAGAGCAGTAAGACTTGCTTTAATTACGCTGTCTGGAGAGATGGGATATCCTGGAGTTTTATCTGCGCCAAATTGGGGTTTTGAAGATGTATCTTTTAATGGAGAAAAATTATCTCTTAGCCAATCCCTTGGTACCTATGTAATGGAAAATGTACTCTTTAAGATCAGTTTTCCTGCAGAATTTCATGCCCAAACAGCTGTAGAAGCAGCGGTAATACTCCATCCGGAGGTTTTAGGTAGGCTTGATGAAATTACAAATATTGAAGTAACCACTCATGAGTCCGCAATTAGAATTATTTCTAAGTCTGGGAAATTAAATAATCCAGCTGACAGAGATCACTGCCTGCAATATATGATTGCCATCGCTCTGATTCATGGAGATCTTATTGCTGAGCATTATGAGGATGATGTTGCTTCTGATCCTAGAGTTGATGCGTTGAGAGAAAAAATGACTATTCAAGAAGATACCAGGTACACAGAAGAGTACTTAGAGGCAGACAAAAGGTCTATTGCAAACAAGATTCAAATTCACTTTGCTGATGGTACTTCTACTAATGCAATTGAAGTTGAGTACCCGATAGGTCATAAGCGCAGAAGAGAAGAGGGTATTCCAGTTCTTGAGAAGAAGTTTGAAGCTAATTTATTAAGAATATTTGATGAGCCTCATACTCAATCAATTCTAGAAAAGTGCTTGGATCAAAAATCACTAGAGGCTTTAAGCGTAATTGAATTCCAAGACATGCTTTCAGTTGATAACAACTCTTTTTAAAGATTTTCTGGAACGAAACGAAGAGCCTCTTGGCTAAATAGAAACGTCTGGTCTGAGTAATGAACTGATGACTGATTTCTTGATGAGCCAAAGTTGTGCATACCATATATCATGCGACCGTTTTCTCCTTCTTCAATAATATAGAACAATCCATCACCCCCAGACATATCAATACTATTTGTTTTAGCATTTGGAGTTCCATATACTGCTCTCAAGGTATCTACCGAGCCTTGAATTGGATAGGACCTTCCTAACCTGCTAATGGTAGTAATTTTCTCCCATTCATCGTTTTGCTCTCTCTCAATCTCAACAAACCAATCCTTGCATTTTGATAGAACGTCTTTTGTCTTTGGTATTGGCTGAGCATTCATCTCTGACAGCCATTCGTGAGCCATTAAACAAGAGCTATAACCCGCATGCTTATTCTTGAAATCAGTTTGTCTATTCCAGGACCTTACTTTTTGAGCAATCTCTTGATTTTCTTCTGCAAGCTTCATGAGGTATTTATATTGGCGTGAATGCTCTGAATAGGAGTGATCAAACTTAATATCAATAAAGTCATCGAGTGTAATTTTCACCTTCGTTGATAAAAGCTCGTTGGCAACAAAAGATCTATTGGTCAGGCGTTGTTCAAAATCTACATTAGGACTATTTAGATTTAGAGCAGAAGAGTATTCTCCCATAACCGCATATGGATTTTGATTAGTGCTTTGCACCCAACCGTTAGGGGGATTAATGAAGGTTGGCAGGTTTTTCATTGTTTTATTTAAAGGCCATATATCCGTGGAAGAGGTGCCTGGTAAAATTTTTCTTGCAGCCTTTGCGTTTTCTCTGCTTGGAATTCTTCCATTATAAAAAAAACCAATATTTTTATCTGAATCCATTACAACAAAATTGAAACTGGGAATCTTTCTTGAACTTAATGCTGATTCAAACGCCTGGACACTGTCAGCTTCATTCAAAGAAAACCAACCATCAATCTCTTGAAAAGAATTTTGCGTAGAGTGTCTTAGGGCAAAAACCTTATCTTGTATTTCAAGTACAGGACCAAATTTAGAGTATTTAAAAATTTGTTTACTTTTAATCTTTAAAAAACCAAGAAGCTTAATTTGCAAATAATCTTCTTCTATTTCAAATGGAACCCATGTTTCATCTAAGAGATATTCATTTGGATCCATTGGATTGACTGTAAGCTCAAAGATATCTAGAACATCAGGTCGATTTACGGTTGCTCCCCATCCAATATCTCGATTAAAACCGACATTGATAACAAAAGATCCAGGAAAATTCCCACCATGAGCGCTCCAGCCAGACTGGCTTTCTACATTTAGTTCATACCATCCGACAGGACCTGCAAGAGGTTGGTGAGAGTTAATTAAAAGAAAAGATGAATTACCTTCAGTCTTTGCTCCATTTGCAGCGATGGCATTAGAGCCTGTTGGAATCGATTTGGATATATGCTCAGACATTGCCTGCAAACCACTATCGAGTCCTGCAAAAAATAGATGCTGTATATAGGACCCTGCAATCACATCTTCCTTTGTAATAGGATGAAGTTTTTGATTAACTTTACTTGGGTTATCTTTAGCAAATTGATTCACTCCATCTGCATAAGCTTGCGCCATTTGTAATGATCTATCTGAAAGCTGATCTTTAGCAATTTTTTCAACATTTTGATGGACTCGTAGAAGTCTCACTAGATAATCTGTCTCTACACCTTTCAGTCCATTATAGAGAGCACTTTTCCCTCTATATAGAGGCATGAGCTCAACCAAGTCATCGTATGCATCTTCCGCATGAGAAAGACCAATTCCAAATGCTACATCCACATTTGTCTCACCTTTAATATGAGGAATTCCCCAAAAATCTCTATGAACCACAACATCATATTGGTAAGATGTCGAATCGACTTGGGGTGTGAAGCCAGAACAAGCGCTTAAAACAATAGCAAAAAAACCAATAATTAATTGATTATTTAGGGTTGAATTTATTTGAATCATAACAATTTATTATTGTATTAGTTTTATTGGAAAAATTATTATTAGCATGCAAAAAAAAATATTAATTATTGGCGGCAGTTCCTTAATTGGTAAAGAGGTAACAGCTCTAATTCAAGCAGCAGGGGATTACCCTATAGTTACTTCTAGATCAGAGATGACTACCCAGAGCGGAGATTTCTTTCAACTAGATCCCAATGATGATTTATCTCAACTAGATTTATTACCAGAATCCATTGATGGGTTGTTATATTGTCCAGGTTCAATTTCATTAAAGTCGCTTCAGCGAATGGACTTGTCTGATGTTCAGGAGGATATGAGAATTAATTTTGAAGGAGCTTTTAATGTTGTGAAAAAAGTTCTCCCGAATCTAAAAAAAGATGCCGGAGCGTCGATTGTTTTTATTTCGTCAGTTGCAGCAAGCTCGGGAATGACATTTCATACGTCTATTTCAGCATCTAAGGCAGCTTTAGAGGGTTTTTCTAGAAGTTTAGCCGCTGAATTGGCTCCTAGAGTAGCTGTAAATTGCATTGCCCCTTCTCTAACAAACACGCCTTTGGCTGCGAAGCTATTAAGTGATGAAAAGCGAATTAAAGCATCTGAAGAAAGACACCCATTGAATGCAATTGGTGATCCTAAAGCACTAGCTGGAGTGATATACGGGCTATTATCAGCAAAAGAAAACTGGATTACTGGTCAAACTATCTCTGTAGACGGCGGTCTCTCAACTCTAAGATAAAGCTCGATTAAGCTTTTTGGTCTATAATTCTGCGTATGTCAGGCAATACATACGGAAAATTATTTAAAGTTACTACTTATGGAGAAAGCCATGGGAAGGCTCTTGGCTGCATTATTGATGGTTGCCCTCCTCAAGTTCATATTTCAGCAGAAGAAATTCAAGCAGAGCTAGATCTCAGAAAGCCTGGTCAATCTGATGTTACGACACAACGTAAAGAGAGCGATAGAGTTGAAATTCTTTCAGGGATTTTTGACGGCAAAACAACAGGAACACCCATAAGTTTAATTATTTATAACGAAGATCAAAGATCTCAGGATTATTCCAATCTTCAAAATACATTTAGACCCAATCATGCTGATATTACATATCAAGCAAAATATGGTCATAGAGATTATCGAGGCGGGGGTCGATCTAGCGCTAGAGAGACAGCAATGAGGGTGGCTGCAGGAGCGGTAGCAAAAAAATATCTCAATGCTCTTGGTATTAAAACAACTGGATATGTAAGTCAGATTGGTTCTATAAAAGCAGGCTCAATTAATCTAAATGAAGCTCAAACTAATAAATATTTTTTTGCAGACAATGCCAAAATTAAAGATCTCGATACATTATTTACTGAATTAATTCAAGAAGGAAATTCTGTTGGTGCTAAATTGGGAGTCTGTATAGAGAATTGTCCTGTTGGTCTTGGAGAGCCAGTTTTTGATAAGTTAGATGCTGACTTAGCTAAAGCTATTATGAGTATTAATGCAGTGAAGTCTGTATCAATTGGTAATGTGGATGAAATCTTAGATCTCAAAGGGTCTGAAATGAGAGATGAAATCAGAAACGATGGCTTTGTTTCAAATAACGCTGGCGGAATTCTAGGCGGTATCTCAAATGGCGATTCTATAGACATAGAGTTTCTAATCAAACCAACCAGCAGTATTAAAGCTAAAGGGCAGAGCGTTAATGCTAAAGGGGAAGAGGTAGAAATTGAGGTAACAGGCAGACATGATCCTTGCGTTGGTCTTCGAGCAGTTCCAATAGCTGAGGCCATGTCTAACTTGGTTATTATGGATCATATTCTCAGAAATCGAGCTCAGTGTGGCGACTTAGATCAATTGCTTCCATTCAATAAATAATGATCACTCTTTACGACAAACTTTGGAATGAGCATTTGGTCCATACCTATGAATCTAAAGAGGCTTTGATTTATATTGATCGTCATTACCTTCATGAGGTTACTTCTCCGCAGGCCTTTGAGGGGTTACGGCATAAACAGTTGTCTCCCTGGAGGCTAAATGCAAATGTGGCTACTCCTGACCACAATGTTCCTACAATAAGAGGCGATTCATTTACAGTAGAAGCTATTGATGATGAGGTTTCAAAGATTCAAGTTATGGAACTGGATAAAAACTGTAATGAATTTAAAATTTTACAATTTGATATTGAGTCTAAGGAGCAGGGGATTGTTCATGTGATTGGCCCTGAACTGGGATTCACCTTGCCAGGCATGACTATTGTTTGCGGTGATTCTCATACTTCTACTCATGGAGCATTTGGTTGTTTAGCTATGGGGATTGGAACATCCGAAGTAGAACATGTTTTAGCCACCCAATGCTTGAGAATCTCTAAATTAAAAAATATGCAAGTTCTCTTTCAAGGTCAGCCTCAAGATGGAGTGACTTCGAAAGATATAGCGCTTCATTTAATCAAACTTATAGGCACTGCTGGTGGAACTGGTCATGCAATTGAATTTGCTGGTTCTTATATCGATTCAGCTTCTATGGAATCAAGAATGACTATCTGTAACATGGCTATAGAGGCTGGAGCTAAGGTTGGCTTAATTGCGGTGGATCAAATAACCTTAGATTATGTAGAAGATCACAGCAGCATGACAGCAGAGGGCTTTGATAAGGCTCAAAATTTTTGGAAAACACTGCACTCTGATCAAAATGCTGTTTTCGAGAAAAAAATTATTGTAGATGTTGGCGTGCTGAAACCACAAGTCACTTGGGGCACATCTCCAGAAATGACTATTGATTTTGATGGGAATATTCCAAACGAATCAGATGTTCACCTTGATCAAGTGGAAAATTTAAAATTAGCTAAAACATACATGGGTCTTGAAAATTTAAAGACACTGAAAGATTTAAGTTTTGATCGTGTCTTTATTGGCTCATGCACTAATTCTAGGATTGAGGATTTAAGATCTGCAGCAAGTGCTATTAAAGGACGGAAAGTTTCTGCGAAGATAACTGAAGCAATCGTTGTGCCAGGATCTGGTTTAGTTAAAGCTCAGGCAGAGAAAGAGGGCCTGAATAAAATTTTTGAGGATGCAGGATTTTTATGGCGTGATCCAGGGTGCTCTATGTGCCTAGGAATGAATCCAGACCAATTAAAACCTTATGAACGTTGTGCCTCTACATCAAATAGAAATTTTGAAGGCAGACAGGGTAATCTAGGCAGAACTCATTTAATGAGTCCAATGATGGCAGCATTAACTGCTATCAACGGCACAATTTCGGATCCCTCATGAGCAATGAAATCATTCAGGGTGTTGTAGCTCCATTTGATCGTGATAATATTGATACTGATCAAATTATTCCAACAGAGTACCTAAAATCTATTAAAAAATTTGGCTTTGGAGATTATCTCTTTGATGGCTGGAGATATCTTGATAAAGGCTTCCTTGGCATGACTTCTAGTCAAAGAGATATAAATTTAGATTTTATTCTCAATCAACCACCTTTTGAGGAATCTCAGATACTGCTTGCAAGAGATAACTTTGGATGTGGATCTAGTCGAGAGCATGCTGTTTGGGCTCTAAGAGACTTTGGTTTTAAGGCAGTAATAGCCAGTTCCTTTGGAGATATTTTCTATAATAATTGTTTTAAAAATCAAATTCTTCCAGTGCAACTGTCTAAAGAAAATATTAATATTTTGTTTGAATTGACGAGCCAGTCTTCTCAAAGCTTTACTATCAACTTACCCTCTAAAGAGTTGAAGGTTGGATCTGACCTTTTGTTACCATTTCATATTGACGATAATTTATTAAATCGTATCATTCACAACCTAGATGATATTGACATTACAATGAAAGATAAAGCTAGCATTGAAGCTTTTGAGTTGAACTATAGCCAAAAAAGACCTTGGCTATTTAAATAAATCGATTACTACAAAATGACTAAACAAATTTTAATTCTTCCAGGCGATGGTATTGGAAAAGAAGTTACAGCTTCGGCTATGGAGATTCTACATTATCTTAAAGCAGCCCATAGTCTTGATTGTAACTTGCTCGAGCAGGATGTGGGTGGGACCTCGTATGAGCTCCATGGCAAACCATTGACTGAAGAAACCTTAGAGATAGCAAGAAATTCAGATGCGGTATTATTTGGAGCAGTAGGTGGCCCTCAATGGGATCATCTTGGTTGGGATCTCAGGCCCGAGCAAGCATTGCTGGGACTCAGAAAGTCACTTGGCCTATTTGCCAATCTTAGACCAGCTTTTTTATTTAATGAACTTGCATCTGCTTCACCATTAAAAAATCACATCATAGAAAACTTAGATATTTTAATTGTTAGAGAGCTCACGGGTGGAGTTTATTTTGGTGAACCTCGAGGTATGGTCGAGGATGCAGATCCTAAATATGCTTTCAATACGATGGTTTACAATGAAGATGAGATTAGACGAATTGCTAAAGTAGCGTTTGAGGCTGCAATGAACAGAAATAAGAAACTATGTTCTGTTGAAAAAGCCAATGTTTTGGAGGTATCAAAATTTTGGCGGAGTATCGTGACTGAAATGAGTCCTGATTATCCTGAAGTTAAATTATCACATCAACTTGCTGATAACACAGCAATGCAACTAGTACTTAACCCTAATCAATATGACGTTATTGTTTCTAGCAACCTTTTTGGTGATATTTTATCTGATATTGCTGCGACCCTAAGCGGCTCTATTGGAATGCTTCCCTCAGCATCCCTAAATAGTTCAGGGCAAGGGATGTATGAGCCCTGTCATGGAAGTGCGCCTGATATTGCTGGCCAAGGTATAGCAAACCCACTGGCCATGATCTCTTCTTTGGCTATGGCTTTAGAATATTCATTAGATAGAAAAGATCTATCTACCAAGATCGAATCTGCTATTCAGCATTTTATTCACGAAGGTTACAGAACCAAGGATATTTCGACAAGCTCAGATTTTATTAAAACCTCAGATGTCGCACCTATCTTAATAAACTTTCTTGAGAATGAATAGTCACGCTATAAACCTTGCATTAATTGGAGCCACTGGAGTTGTGGGCACTAAGATCATTAAGTTATTAGAAAAAAAATCTTACCCAGTTAAAAGCTTTATTCCATTAGGATATTCAACAGTAGGAAATAACATAAATTTTAACGGTCAGGATCATGAAGTCCAATCCCTTAAATCATTTCAACCTGAATCTGTTGATTTAATTATTTTTGCAGCTGGCTCAGCTATTGCAGATCAATATGCAAAGGCTTTTGTTGAAGCTGGCGCTTATGTAATAGACTTATCCTCTCATTTTAGATATGAGGACGATGTCCCTTTAATTATTCCTGAAATAAATGGTACTCTTCTTGACCAATTAGAAGGTCCTACCTTGATTGCAAATCCTAATTGCTCCACCGCACAATTATTGATGACTTTGAAGCCTATTCATGACGAACTAAACATAGAGTTGATTAATGTAGCTACGTATCAAGCAGTTTCTGGGACTGGAAAAGCAGCTTTAAAGGAACTCCATAATCAAACTTATTTTGCAGATGTTTTAGATTCTCCTGCGGTTTATCCCAAGCAAATAGCTTTCAATGTTATTCCGCAATGCGATGTTTTCTTGGATAATGACTTTACAAAAGAAGAAATGAAATTGACTTGGGAGACCCACAAAATCCTTGATCCTAATATTTTTGTTCAAGCAACATGCGTTAGGGTTCCAGTTTTTAACGGTCATTCAGAGGCAGTCTTTTTTAAAGTATCTAAAAATACCTCCCGCAATGCAATTGTTGACTTACTGAGTAACGCAGAAGGCATAAAAGTTATTGATAATCCTCAACAACTTGAATATCCAACACCTGTTGAGCATGCCAATGATACGGAGGAAGTTTTTGTAGGCAGGATAAGAGTTCAAGAATCAGTCTCAGAAACCTGGGTCTCTTTATGGATTGTTGCCGATAATATCTATGGCAAAGGCGCTGCGTTAAATGTAGTACAGATTGCTGAACGATTGCTCAAGACAGACAAATTTTAATGAACAAAGCTCTCATTCTATTAACTTTATTTATCTCTGCATCTCAGGCTAAAGGAGTCATAGGCAGCCCAGAAGTTTCGGTAAACCCTCAAGGAAATTATGTAATTGAGATTCAAATAAGCGACCTCTTATCATTAAATGAAAACGATATTAAATTAAGCAATTTTAAGTCTTATGAGCCACTACCTGATAAAAGCATTGAATATACTCTGTTTGAGGACTTAGAATCATATAAACGCTTCACAATTGCGTTGCCCAATAATTTTACGGAAGATTATTTCTCATTTAGATTAAAAATAGATAGCAAGAATTTAAAAGATATTTTTATCTTCTTACCACAAAATAATTTTAGAGATCGTTCACCTCAACAGATTTCTTTTAAACTTCCAGCAAAAAAAATCTATGGTCAACCTCAAAGATATGACATGCAAGAAGTTCTTTCAGATAATTCCGAGACTGAAATAGATGATGTGAGTCAAAATACAGGAACTTCAAGCCTCAGCTTAAACGAGCCCAGTTACCAAGAAACTCACAGTGAACCAATTCTAGGCACGATAAGCAGCAGAGATATTGAAACGATCTGGGGAGTTGCTCGTTCTGTGAAAGGCAATTATGACGCATCTATTTATCAGGTAATGTGGGCTTTTTACCTAGAAAATCCCAATGCATTTATAGATGAAAATATTAATTTAGTAAGAAATGATATTGATTTAACCCTTCCATCCAGAGACTTAGTTCAATCTACAGATAATATTTCTGCAAAAGAATATATTGCTTTTATGCCAACACTTCCAAGAGATAGCGTGCTTATTTCTGGTCCTAAACTTACCTTAACTGCGCCTAAAAGCTCGGTTTTGGAGCTAGATAGTACAGGCAATGATTTAAAAGAAAGTATGGATCAAAACTTATTAATACCCTTGACTCCTGATAATAATTCAAATTTATCTGGTCTGGAGATGATTAAAAAGAATACTTCTGTTATTAAGCTTGGCGTGAATTCTGATAGCAATCTACCTGATAATACCTTAGGTTCTTCTAGAGCCTTTCAATTGAATGATTTGATATGGGTTGGAATCCTCTCTTTGTTAATTGGTTTTGCGATAGCCTTTGTTTTAATTCGCTTAAATCTTAAGCCGTCATATACTAAAGCTGCTCTTGAAGAAGATCTGCTTGAGGATGAAAAAGCTACTTTTCAATCAAATTTAAGTATTTCTAACGACTTGGAGACTCAAGAGCTAGACTTGGTAAGAACATATATTGACATGGGTGATTGGAATAATGCTGAGGTTATTTTAGAAAAGTTAATTACCAATTCTTCTGATCAATCTATTAAATCAATCGCAAGAAGTCTATTAGATAGAAAGAAGTAGGCCATGAAATTAGTTGGAGTTTGTCAATATGATGGTTCTAATTTTTCAGGCTTTCAATCACAGGTTAATGCAGAGTCTGTCCAGGATTTTTTAGAATCTGCGATCTCGAAAGTAGGCGCCCTCAACCAGCGCATCAACTATGCTGGTCGAACTGATGCTGGTGTGCATGCTATTGGACAGGTTTTTGATTTTGACACTAGTGATAGTCGTGAGCCCGAACAATGGCTTAAGGGAATTAATTCTAGTTTGCCAAAGGATATTGTGGTTACACATATAGTGAGAGGAGAGGAGGGCTTTCACTCTAGGTTTGATGCTATTTCCAGATCTTATGCATACGTTATCTACCTAGGACATATCAGGCCTGTTTTTTTAAGGCAACTGACTGCCTGGGCAAAATATAACATTGACATTGATCTGCTCCAATCTGAGGCTCAGCAACTTCTTGGTACTCATGATTTTTCGGCTTTTAGAGGTTCTAAGTGCACAGCAAATAATCCAAATAGGACCATTGAAAAAATAGATATTACGCATAAAAACAGTTTCCTTATTATAAAGATCACCGCAAATGCATTTCTATATAATATGATCCGAATTATCATTGGCACTCTCTTAGATAAGGCTAGAGGTCTTTTACAAGACGACATTAATGCAATCTTAGATTCTAAAGATAGAGTAAGGGCAGGTAAAACTGCACCAGCACATGGATTATTTTTTTTAGGTGCAAGGTACAATAATCCAAGAATAGATTCTTTAACTGATTCTGAAACTTTGTTTCAATTTTTAGGCATGAATTAGATGAAATTAAAAATTTGCGGCATTAATGATCTTGAGATACTGGCTCACGCTGTAGATTTGCAGGTTGATTATCTTGGATTTATCTATTTTGATCAAAGCCCCAGAGCAATCTCCATAGACTTCTTGAGTGCTGTCAGCTCTACTGATTTGAAGCTCTCTTCTCCCGTGGTTGTGTTAGTGAATCCCGAAACTAAAATAGTTGATAAAGTTTTGCAGGCTACCCCTCAGGCTATCCTGCAGTTCCATGGAACCGAATCAGATGATTATTGCGCACAGTTTGGTGTTCCATACTGGAAAAGCGTGCCTATCAAAAATGAAGACTCGTTATTTGAGTTAGACAAGTTCCCGAATGCTACCAAACTGCTATTAGAGAACTACTCCGCTCATCAGCTTGGTGGCTCGGGTGTAACATTTGATTGGGGCGTTATATCGGAAATTCAGCTTGATGACAAGTTTGTGCTAGCTGGCGGAATTAATGCTAATAATATTAAAGATGCAATGGCTCTGAACCCATGGTGTATCGATGTAAACTCTGGGGTAGAATCAAATATCGCAGTTAAAGATAAGGCTTTAATAACCAATGTTTTAGAGATTTTTCATGGATAATGATGATATGAATTTACCGAATGACGAAGGCTTTTTTGGTGAATATGGTGGAAAGTTTGTGCCAGAAACACTGATGCATGCATTAAAGGAACTGGAAACCATGTATGCGCAGTTGAAGGAGAATTCCGATTTTTTATTCGAGCTTGACAGAGATCTAAAACAATTTGTTGGCAGACCTTCTCCTCTATATTTTGCTGAACGACTGACTCAACATTTTGGAGGACCCAATATTTGGTTAAAAAGAGAAGATCTCAACCATACTGGCGCCCATAAAATAAATAATACGGTAGGTCAAATTTTACTCGCTAAAGCCATGGGAAAAAAGCGAATTATTGCTGAGACAGGCGCTGGACAGCATGGCGTTGCAACTGCCACTGTGGCAGCAAGATTAGGGCTAGAATGTCATATATATATGGGTGCTGCTGATGTGCAAAGACAATCCCTTAACGTATACCGAATTAAATTATTGGGAGCAAAAGTACATGCTGTAGATTCTGGAACAGCAACGCTTAAGGATGCATTAAATGAAGCATTGAGAGATTGGGTAACAAATATTGAAGATACCTATTACATAATCGGGAGCGTAACAGGGCCTCACCCTTACCCAATGATTGTTCGAGATTTTAATTCTATTGTTGGTCGAGAGCTAAGAGATCAATCCATTAAACTTTTTAATAAATTTCCTGATGCAATTATTGCTTGTGTTGGAGGGGGTTCAAATGCAATGGGAGTTTTTTACCCTTTTCTTGAGGACAATGATGTTCAATTAATTGGTGTTGAGGCAGCTGGCAATGGTTTGGAGACAGGCCAACATGCCGCTCCATTAAATGATGGTCAGCCAGGAATATTACATGGTGCTAAGAGTTATCTTATGCAGAGTAAAGATGGTCAGGTACTAGACACTCACTCTATCTCGGCAGGGCTAGATTATCCAGGTGTCGGACCTGAACATTCTTATTTAAAAGATTCTGGAAGAGCGAAGTATATTGCCGTCAACGATAAAGAAGCGCTTCATGCATTTCATGTAGTTACAACACTTGAAGGGATCATGCCTGCCCTAGAAACAGCTCATGCCTTTGCTGCATTAGACTATTTAATAGAGCCATTTGATAAAGATTCTAATATCGTTATTAACGTCTCTGGAAGAGGCGACAAGGATATCAATACAGTTGCTACTATGGATGAAATTTCTCTTGATTAGATTGAAAAAAAAGCTCAGTAGTTTAAAAACGCTTTCCAGAAAAGCACTTGTTGCATATTTAGTTGCAGGAGACCCTGATCTTGATTCATCATTAGAGCTTATGCATGAGTTTGTAGAATCTGGGGTTGATGTGTTGGAGATCGGAGTACCTTTTACGGATCCAATCGCTGAAGGTCCAATTATTCAGGCTGCGCATGATAGAGCATTAAAAAATAATATTTCGTTAGAAAAAATTTTGACCCTCATTGAAAAATTTAGAAAAAGAGACACCGATACTCCTGTTATCTTGATGGGCTATATGAATACTTTTATGGCCAATAAGCATTCACTAAACAGTATTCATACTAGGGGAATAGATGCAGTGTTAATTGTGGATATTCCAGGGGAAAGCACCCTTAAAGAAATGGGTATCCAAAATAATAATATTGCTTCAATTTCCTTGGTATCTCCGACAACTGATGACGAGCGCGTAAAGAAAATCTGCAAAACCAGCTCTGGTTTTATTTACTATGTAACATTAAGAGGGGTTACAGGTTCTTCAAATTTAAACCCTGGTGAAGTGAAACTGAATATAGAGAAAATTCGAACAAACACAGACCTGCCAGTTTTAGCTGGATTTGGTATTAAGACCCCAGATGATGCTTACCAGTTAAGCAAAATTTCTGACGGTGTAGTAATTGGGTCTGTTCTGGTTGACATGATTAATAAGCAATCAAATCAAAAAAACTTCAAAAATATATATAATTACCTTAATAAAATATCTATGGCTATAAATCCATGAATTGGTTAAGAAGACTCATTCCCTCTATTGGTTCAAATAAAAAAGCCTCAGCATTAAAAAGCAAGGTACCAGATGGCTTATGGAATAATTGCCCTGCTTGTGATGCAATTCTATATCAACCAGAATTGGAAAAATCTCTTTTTGTTTGCCCGAAATGTGATCACCATTTGCGAATTGGTGCTAGAACAAGAATGTCTATTTTTTTTAATGGTGGAGTGTTTGAGGAACTTGCAGCAAAACATATAACCAAAGACGTTCTTAAATTTAAAGATACCAAGCCATATACGCAAAGAATAAAAGAGGCGGTATTAGCTACTGGAGAAGAGGAGGCTATTCTTATAGGAAAAGGAAGTATCGAGGATTTAGAGGTAATTGTTGCTGCTTTTGAGTTTAGATATATGGGTGGATCTATGGGTGGAGTAGTTGGAACAAAATTCGTGCATGGTGTAGATGTAGCTATAGCAAATAAAATACCCTTTGTCTGTTTTTCAACTAGCGGAGGAGCGCGAATGCAGGAATCTATGATTTCATTAATGCAAATGGCTAAAACATCAGCGGCACTAGAAAAGCTAAAAGAAGCAAAATTGCCATATATCTCTGTAATGATTGATCCAATATATGGTGGTGTTTCTGCAAGCTTAGCAATGCTAGGCGATATAAATATTGCTGAACCTAAGGCGCTTGTTGGCTTTGCAGGGCGAAGAGTCATAGAGCAAACTGTTAGGGTAGAACTGCCAGATGATTTTCAAAAATCAGAGTTCTTATTAGAGCATGGTGCAATTGATATGATCGTTCATAGAAAGGATTTAAGACAAAAAATTTATAGCCTCTTATCTAAATTACACCAAAATCAATGAATCAAAAACGTACCTCAGGTATTTTTATTACTGTTACTTTCTTAATATGGGTATTAATTTTTGCCCTTTCTCCTCAACCCAAGTATCAAAAGATTAATGCAGTAAGTATTCCCAGCCCACTTCAAACCAATGATTTACTTGGAAGCCTGCCGAAAATAGAGCCCTATGAATTAGAAAATAATACTATGCCTATAAGCATTGAAGATAATATTCCCTCAGCTAAAAGCATTGTTGAAAAAGTAGATTTTAGTTCATATGTATATAAAATTGGAGCTTTTAAATCCTCCGATGCAGTTATAAAAGTGATTCAAGCCTATAATGATTCTGGTTTTCCAGCTTTTACTCAAATCAATCAGTCCAATCAGGAGCTAACAACCATTTTGGTTGGACCTTTTGTATCTAAAAATGATATTCACGGAAATCAAGAAAAGCTAAATAAGATTGCAGGCATAACGAATGGAGAGATAGTAGCTTGGAATCCTTAGCAATGAGTTATTTTGATCTCATAATAATTGCAATTATTTGTCTTTCTGGGGCAATCTCTTTTTTTCGGGGTTTTGTGCAGGAATGTTTATCCCTAGCTTTATGGATTATTGCTTTTGCAGCAGCTATGTTTTTAGATGAATATCTTGATCCTTATATCTCAGCATATATTTCTAATATTGAAGTCAAAAGAATAGTCTCTCTTGTGGTAATTTTTGTCGGTGTAATTTTTGCAGGAGGCTTTATAATTAAATTTTTAAGAAGCTTGATTCATTGGTCAGGTTTAGGAGGCTTTGACAGGTTTCTAGGTATCCTTTTTGGGTTTATAAGAGGAATGATTTTAATTTTGATTATGTACCTTGTCCTTCCACTTGATATGAAGCAATCTGACTTTATTTCTCAGTCAACAAGCTCCCCATTTTTAGATAAATTCGCCCCTAAGGTAGAAAAATTCTTTAAAAATATGATCTCAAATACAAATTCAGTTATGCTTGACCCCAATATTACTGCAACCAAGAAAACATAATGTGTGGAATAGTAGGTATATATTCTGAATCTCATGTAGCTAGCTCCCTTTATGAATCTTTATTGATGCTTCAGCACCGTGGACAAGACGCAGCTGGGATGGTGGTCTGTGATCAAAATGGTAGATTGAATAGTAGAAAATCTATGGGCTATGTTCGCGATGCCTTTCAACAAAGGCACATGGATAAATTGGAAGGTAACTATGGAATAGGTCACGTAAGGTATCCTACCGCAGGTGGAGCGGGGAAAGAATTCGCTCAACCAATGTATGTCAATTCACCATACGGAATTAGTCTTGCGCATAATGGAAATCTAACGAATTCTAAAGCCTTGGCTAGAGAATTATTTCATGCTGAGATGCGGCACTTAAACACTGACTCAGATTCAGAAGTTCTTCTGAATATAGTTGCGCATGAGCTTGGTAAACAAAGAGCAATATTACCCTCTAAAGATCATCTTTTTCAGGCAGTTCGAAAAACTCATACTCGATGTGACGGCGCTTATGCTGTGGTAGCTCTTATTACTGGCTTTGGATTATTGGCATTCAGAGATCCCAAGGGTATTCGCCCACTTGTTATAGGAGAAAGAGATGGCGCAACTAAGAAGGAATATATCATTGCTTCAGAGAATGCTTCTTTCTCGGCGCTTGGTTTTAAAACATTAAGAGATGTAGAGCCGGGAGAGGCAGTTTATATTGATTCACAGGGCCAGCTTCATAGCCAGCAATGCTCTGATAACCCTCAATCAACTCCTTGTATATTTGAATATGTATACCTCTCTAGGCCTGATTCAACTCTTGATGAAGTGTCTGTTTACAAAGCTAGAATGAGAATGGGGCAGAAGCTTGCAAATAAAATCAGGAGAATTAATCCTAATCATGATATTGATGTGGTTATTCCTATACCTGATAGCTCAACCACGGCTGCTTTGCAGCTAGCTGCAGAATTAAAAATCCCATACAGAGAAGGTTTCGTAAAGAATCGATACATAGGCAGAACATTTATCATGCCTTATCAAGAAGAAAGAAAAAAATCAGTTAGAAGAAAATTAAATATTTTAGACCTTGAATTCCAAGGTAAAAATGTACTGTTAGTTGATGACTCTATAGTGCGAGGAACCACTAGTAAAAAAATTATTGAAATGGCAAAAGAGGCAGGTGCCAAGAAAGTGTATTTTTCTTCAGCAGCTCCTCCAGTAAAGTTTCAAAATCTTTATGGTATAGATATGGCCGCAACTAATGAGTTAATCGCTTCATCAAGAACAGAGCAAGAGGTTGCTGAAGAGATTGGTGCAGATTGGTTAATCTATCAAGACCTGGAGGATCTTATCGCATCAGCACAGGAAGGAAATCCTAAAATTAAGCAATTTGAGATTTCTATTTTTGATGGAAATTATCCAACTCCAATCAGTGATGATTATCTACAAGAACTTGAATTAAGCCGTCAGAATGATAATAAAATTGCTAGAGAAAAATCTAGTTAGATACTTACAATATTGACTGCTGGTATTTCAGCATTATTTGCACTTTCAACATAATTTTCAATCTCATTAAAGTTCAAGTAACGATATATATCATCAGCCAATGGATTAATTTCTTCCATGTATTGAAGATACTCTTTGGGACTTGGTAATTTTCCTATGATGGAAGCAATCGCTGCGAGCTCCGCTGAAGCAAGAAAAACATCTGCGCCATCTCCTAGCCGGTTAGGAAAATTTCTTGTTGAGGTCGATACAACTGTTGAATTTGCAAGCACCCTTGCCTGGTTTCCCATGCAAAGTGAGCATCCCGGTACTTCAGTTCGCGCTCCAGATGTTCCAAAGATGTTATAAATTCCTTCTTCCATTAATTGCTTTTCATCCATTTTTGTTGGAGGCACAACCCATAATCTTGCTTTAGTGCCATTATGTTTTTTTAATAAGTGACCAGCCGCTCTAAAGTGCCCAATATTTGTCATGCATGAGCCAATAAACACCTCATCAATCTTTGTTTCTGCCACTTCAGATAATGGTTTTATATCATCTGGATCATTAGGACATGCAAGAAGAGGTTCTTTGATTTGATTAAGATCAATTTCAATTATTTCTGCGTATTCAGCATTTTTATCAGGTTCTAGTAATTCTGGATTTGCAATCCATTCTTCCATTGCTTGAGCACGTCTTTCTAGAGTTTTTGCATCCCCATAACCGCTTCCAATCATCCATCTCAGCATCACAATATTAGATTGCAGGTATTCAATAATAGGCTCTTTATTCAATCTCACTGTACAGCCTGAGGCTGATCTTTCAGCAGATGCGTCAGATAATTCAAATGCTTGCTCTACTTTTAGGTTTGGCAATCCTTCTATTTCCAAACATTTACCTGAAAAGATATTTTTCTTTCCTTTTTTGGCAACCGTCAGTAATCCTGTTTGAATTGCAGCATATGGAATGGCATTAACTAGATCTCTTAATGTAATACCAGGTTGCATTTCACCCTTAAACCTTACTAAAACTGACTCAGGCATATCCAACGGCATTACACCTAAAGCTGCTGCAAATGCTACCAAACCTGATCCCGCAGGAAAGCTAATACCTATTGGGAAGCGAGTATGACTATCACCGCCAGTTCCGACTCCGTCTGGTAGTAGCATTCTATTTAACCAAGAATGAATAATTCCATCTCCTGGTTTTAAAGAAACACCACCACGATTCATAATAAAGTCTGGCAATGTATGCTGTGTATCGATATCTACAGGCTTTGGATAAGCTGCTGTATGGCAAAAAGATTGCATTACAAGATCAGCAGAAAACCCTAAGCACGCCAGTTCTTTCAATTCATCTCTGGTCATTGGTCCTGTTGTATCTTGAGAACCAACAGTTGTCATTCTTGGTTCGCAATAGGTGCCTGGCCGAATTCCTTCAACTCCACAAGCCTTGCCAACCATTTTTTGAGCAAGAGTAAAGCCTTTATTGGACATGTCCTTTGCATCTGGTCTGGTAAAGATATCAGTTGGCTCTAGATCTAAAGCTTCCCTTGTTTTGTCAGTTAATTGCCTTCCAATTATTAATGGAATTCTGCCATTTGCGCGCACCTCATCTAAAAGCACAGGTGTTTTTAATTCAAAGCTAGAAAGCACTTCACCGCTCTCAGCATCTAAAATTTTTCCATTGAATGGTTCAAAAATAATTTCTTGCCCCATGTTTAATTTTGATACATCACACTCAACAGGAAATGCGCCTGAGTCTTCTAGAGTATTGAAAAAGATTGGAGCAATCTTTCCGCCAAAACAAAAACCACCTTCTTTCTTATTAGGAATGCATGGAATATCATCTCCCATATGCCATAAGACTGAATTTGTTGCTGATTTCCTAGAGGAGCCAGTGCCTACAACGTCACCAACAAATACTAAAGGATTTCCTTTCTCTTGCAATTCAGTGATTGTTTCGAGCGGTCTTTTCAAGCCTTCCCTTGGCATTTTAAACATTGCCAATGCATGCAATGGAATATCGGGTCTAGACCACGCATCGGTTGCTGGAGATAAATCATCAGTATTGATTTCTCCTGGAACTTTGTACACAGTCAATTTAATCTGTTGAGGGACCTCTTTTTTCTTTGTGAACCATGTGCCTTCTGCCCATGCATCAATCACCTTTTTAGCATTCGCATTTGATTCAGATAACTCCAAGATTTCATTAAACGCATCAAAAATTAATAAAGTTTGACTCAATGCATTAGCAGCCTCTTCACCAAGTTCTTTATCCTTAAGACATTGAATTAGAGGCTGGATGTTGTAACCACCAAGCATTGTTCCGAGAATTGCCACTGCCTCTTTTTTTGAGATATAAGGGCTGCTTGTCTCTTCTGTGGTTATATCTGCTAGAAAACCTGCTTTAATATAAGCAGCTTGATCTACTCCAGCTGGAGTTCTTTCTTTTAGTAAGTTTAATAGCACATCAGATTCTGCATGCTCAGATTTAAGCAAATCTACCAATTCAGATGTTTGTTGAACGGAAAGAGGCAAGGGTGGTATTCCTAGTTTCTCCCTCTCTTGACAGTGCGCTTTGTAGTCTTCAAGCATATTTTTCTCCCTGGACGTCATTTTACTGTGCTATCTCTAAATTCCCAAGCTTATAAGTCAATTCCTTGCATGCACTTGAATGAAATAATGTATTATCCAAAATATGAAGAAAAATAAAGCTTCCACACCTTGCCTTGGAATCTGCTCTACTACTTATGGCGATAATGTATGCAAGGGCTGTAAAAGATTTGTGCACGAAGTGATTAATTGGAATAAATACGCTATTGCAGAAAAAGAATTAGTGAATTCTCGTCTTGAAGATTTTAAGTTAATAGTCCTTCAGCATCGGTTTTCTATTACTCATCCAGAAATACTTGCATCCAAACTACAGGACAAAGGAATTAATTTTAATGATTCCTTGGATCCATTGACTTGGATTTTTGATCTCTTGCGTGCTGCTGGGTCTCAAGAACTAGATTTAGATCAGTTTGGTATTATCTCTCATGAGAATATTGAGCTGGCCGAGCTTAAAAACCAAATATACACTGAATTTTTAGAGCTTTCAGAGGCTCATTATGATCGTTACTTTTCTAATTAGCAGTCGGTAGCTCCCACCAATTTGTCGTATATTTTGGCGAGATCATTTTTTTTTGTATTGGTGATAATTGGTTGGGACGCTGGGACGCATAATAAATTTGAGTTTGCTCTTTATTCATCTCATCCACACACCGCATTAAGTGATTGTCTTGTTTAATATGCATGTATTTTGATTCATGCATCCCATCAAAGAAAGACTTCTGTATCATTGATGGGTTTGAAAAATGACTGAGTAATATACCTGCTTTTGCATACGGATAACCCTGTTTAAAAATTTTATACAAGGCTTGCCTAGCACCCATTAGAATACTTCGTGTGTCATTAATAGGATAAGAAAACCTAAAACTATCGAATCCCCGATATTGTAAATTTTTATTAAATGGGCTGGTTGCAATTAAAACTGAAACTTGCAAACACTTTTGCCCCTCTTGCCTCAATTTCTCTCCTGCTCTAACAGCAAAATTACTAACAAGAGTCTCTAGTATTTTTACATCTTCAACTCTTGTTCTAAAACTCCTGCTTACAATGATTTGTTTCTTAGGCTCAATGCGATTTTGAATTTCTAAGCATTTCTCACCTCTGAGCTCCCTTATTGTTCTTTCTAGAGCAACACTAAATTTTTTTCTTGCCAACTGAATATCCATATTCATTAAATCACAAGCCGAGTAAATTTTAATTTTATTAAGATGCCGGGATAAGTTGCGACCAATTCCCCACACTTCATCAATAGGCAGGTTCTTTAGGACATTTAGTATTTGTGTTTGCTCATGCAAGCAAATCACCCCCGCGCCACCATTTCTTTTTTTTGCAACATGGCTTGCAATCTTTGCCAGTGTTTTTGTAGGAGCTATTCCAATACGAACAGGAATACCCACCCATTGATGTATTATATTTCTGCAATGGATACCAAATTCATATGCATTCTTGATATTTTGTATGTGTTGTAGATCTAAAAAAGCCTCATCAATGCTATAGATTTCAATGTTTTCTACCATGCCTTCTAGTACACGCATCACTCTAGTTGAAAGATCGCCATATAAAGCAAAATTTGATGAAAAAACCTGGCCTCCATTTGCGAGGTATGATTGTTGAACCTTAAACCACGGTACCCCCATCTTAACCCCCATGGCTTTAGCTTCTTTGCTTCTAGCAATTACACACCCATCATTATTAGACAAAACCACGATAGGTATGTTTTTTAAATCAGGTCTAAATACTCTTTCGCAAGATGCATAAAAATTATCACAGTCAACTAACGCCAGAAGTTTCATTTGAATTGATTAATTGCAGCAGTGACTGTTCCCATGATGTCTAAATCTTGCCCATGTTGAATATAAATTGGCTGATATTCTGGATTTTCTGGTAGCAGGCAAAGACGTGGCCTTAGTTGCAATCGCTTGCAAACAAATTCACCATCTAGCGAAGCAACGATAATATTCCCATGTTTTGGCTTGAGGCTTCGATCAACGATTAAGATTGCTTGATCTGCAATATTTGCATTAATCATCGATTGACCAGAGACTCTTACTAGAAATGTAGCAGCACCATTTTTAATAAGATATTGATTGAGATCAATTGGATTTTCTAAGTAGTCACTTGCTGGGCTCGGAAATCCAACAGAAACAGATTCTAAAAAGAATTTTGTAAAAGTAGTCGGCAGATCATCTGTCGATATTGAACCGAGATAATTAATAGTCATGGGATTTTTTAATACTGTATATTTATACAGCATTAAAGTCTAAGAGACAATAGCCCTTAAAGTTTAAATTCTTTTAATTCTTGTTCACTATTATCCAGCATGAGACACCAACCAGTTTCATGCCAGTCCCCCAAAACAACTCGAGTGCCAGTAGCTTCAGCTGTATTAACTGGGTGAGTTTTTGGTCGATGGGTATGTCCATGAATCAATAAAGTAATATTATTTTGATTAAAAAACTGATGAATCGCGTTTGGCGTCACATCCATGATGGACATATCTTTTTGATCGTTATTCTCTTGACTTGCATCCCTCATATTTGATGCAATTTTTCTTCGTTCATGAAGAGGTTTTCTAAGAAATTCCATTTGCCAAGAAGAAGAGCGAACCTCCCCCTTGTATTTAACGTACTCAAGATCATTAGTGCAAAAATCATCCCCATGAGAAAGAGCAATTTTTTGATCAAAATAATCTATAAAAAATGGGTCTGGCAGGATAGTAAGATTTGATTTTTTAGCAAAGCCTTGACCGCATAGGAAATCTCTATTTCCATGAATAAAAAAAATCTCTAAGCCATTCTGAGTTGCAGCTTTTATTTGCTGCATAACTTCTAGTACAAATGGAGCATCATCGTCATCACCAATCCACGCTTCAAATAAGTCACCCAGGATATACAGATGAGAGAACTCCTGAGCTGCGGTTTTAAGAAATGTAAAAAAACCCTGAGAAGTTACAGAGTTTTTTTCAGATAAATGAAGGTCAGATATGAATCCTAGTTTCATTCATTCACTGTAACTGAATTAATAATAGTTGGCTCCAGAGGCGCATCTGCATATCCCCCAACGTTTGAAGTTGTGCTTAAGGCAATCAGATCCACAATATCCATTCCATCAATTACAGTACCAAAGACAGTATAGCCCCAGCCTTGTGCCGTCTCAGCTGTATGATTGAGGAAATCATTATCTTTGTGATTGATAAAAAACTGACCTGTGGCTGAGTGAGGCTCCATGGTTCTAGCCATAGCGATAGTGCCCCGATCATTCTTTAACCCATTGTTCGCCTCATTTTGAATTGGATCAGTTCCAGATGATTTAGGAGCCATATTCTTATCTAAACCTCCACCTTGAACCATAAAACCATCAATAATTCTATGAAAAATAGTACCTGTGTAATAACCATCTTCGGCAAGTTTTAAAAAGTTTTCGACGGTAATAGGTGCATTTGCAGCATCAAGCTCTAAATGGATGTCTCCGGCTGAAGTAGAGATAGTAACAAGTGACATTTGATCCTCCTGGGGATAATGTGTGGGCTGACTTATATTAGTAGCGTTTAAGGGTAAAAAGAAGATTGGAGTAACAGCAGTTACAATAATTACCAAGACAGTAATTTGTATTTTTGACATTAATAAAACCTACATTTCAGTTAAGTTCTTTATAATAAGTGATTCATATATCAAATAACAGATGACAATGCAGTTTTATAACTCTTTCACAAATAAAAAAGAGAAATTTATACCTATTCGAGAAGGTGAGGTAGGGATGTATGTCTGCGGAATGACGGTCTATGACAATTGTCATTTAGGTCATGCTAGAGCCATGATGGCTTTTGATATTTTAGTTCGATACTTTAAAAATAAAGGCTATAAGGTTAATTTTGTTCGTAACATCACTGATGTTGACGATAAAATTATTGAAAGGGCGATAGAAAGCAATGAATCAATAGATCAATTAACTCAAAGAACAATATCCAGCATGCACGAAGATTTTTCAAGACTGGGTCTTGAATTACCCAATACTGAACCTAGAGCTACTGAGCATATTCCAGGCATGATTCAAATGATCGAAGATCTAATCAATAAAGGTCATGCATATCACTCAACTGGAGGTGATGTTTTTTTTGCAGTCAGAACTTTTCCTGAATACGGCAAGTTATCGAATAAGAATATTGATGATTTAAACCCAGGATCAAGAGTTGCTGAAGACGAGTCAAAAAAAGACCCTTTAGATTTTGTTTTGTGGAAAAGGGCTAAAGAGGGAGAGCCTTCTTGGAATTCACCATGGGGTAAAGGTAGACCAGGTTGGCACATTGAATGTTCGGTGATGTCGTTTGAAAATCTAGGACAGCATTTTGATATTCACGGCGGCGGACCAGATTTATTATTTCCACATCATGAGAATGAAATTGCTCAGTCAGAATGCTCTTCAGGGCATAAATTTGCAAACTATTGGTTACATTCTGGTTTGCTTAAAATTAATGGTGAGAAAATGTCTAAATCTTTAGGAAATTTTGCAATGCTAAAAGATTTATTCATTTCTTATCATCCAGAAGTGCTTCGTTACTATTTGATTTCTAGCCATTATCGTAGCTCTTTGAATTTTGATCAGGAATCTCTAAATCAAGCTCGATCAGCTTTAACAAGACTTTACCAAGCACTAACATCAGTTCAGGTTAATGGTAATGAACTTGACCAAGATATGGTCAATAAATTTTCCTTGGTTATGGATGATGACTTAAATACACCTGAAGCCCTCAGTATATTATTTCAGCTAGCTAAATTAATAAATAGCTCTTCAGATACAGAGAAGAAAATAAAATATGCTTCGACTCTTAAAGAACTAAGTAGTGTTCTAGGCTTGCTACAAGATGATCCAAAAATATTTTTTCAATTTGGAGCCACACTGTCAGATGAAGAGATTGATCAGCAAATCTCCCTCAGGAACAAAGCAAGAGATACAAAAAATTTTGAAACAGCAGATAAGATTCGTGATAGCTTGTTAGAGCAGGGAATTATTTTAGATGATAGCAGTGAGGGGACAACTTGGAAAAAATCTTAGGCTATCTAGTCTCCTAAATCCTCAATAACTGATTCAACTCCCGTTGAGCCCATATTCATACCAACCACTCTTTTGATACCCATTTTTGCATAATGTTCAGCAGCATCTGTCATCAAACCAGATCGATCACATGTTAAACCTCCGTCAACACAAATATTTATTCCAGTAATAAACCTTGATTCATCGCATGCTAAAAAAAGTGCAGTATAAGCAATATCAATCGGCATGCCGATGTCCTCTATAGGTTGGACAAGGTTGCTGTCTTCTAGAGCTGTAGCTAAAAGAGGAGTATTAATCGCACCAGGTGAAATTGCATTGACTCGAATTTTATTTGGACCTAACTCAATAGCGGCATTCTGACAAAAATTAATTACTCCAGATTTTGCAGCTGAATATGCAATAGGCCCTGATCCTCCGCCCATCCCAGCAATTGATGATGTGTTGATAATTGAGCCGCCTGAGGAACTATCTTTCATAATTCTTGCTGCGTATTTTGTGCCTAGAAAGACTGATTTTAATAAAATTTGAAATGATTTATCCCATTCATCTCCATCAATGTGAGTAATAGGACCCACCGCACCACCAATACCGGCATTATTAAATAAGACATCTAAAGTGCCAAATTCACTTACTGCTAAATTAATTAAATTTTCTACATCTTTCTCTTTTGAAACATCTGCCAGGCAAATAGCTGCATTTTTCTCAAAATTCTTTTGTTTAATAATTTCAAATGTTTCTTCAAGCGTTGTTTTGTTCATATCAGCCAAAACAACATGTGCTCCATGTTCTAGAAATAATAATGCTGTTTCCTTGCCAATACCGCTTCCAGCTCCAGTAATCACAGCTACTTTGTCTTGTAATCTTTTCATTTAACAATTATTACTGAAAGAATAGTAAAAGAAAAATAAAGTTTTATAAATATACATAAATAGAGTTTAAGAATTATAGCTCTCGGAGAATAATTGATTAGATTCTTACCATGCACGCGCTTGGTAAATAGATTAAAATTAATGGTTGACTCAAGAATTGGCTCCCTGACGTGGGATCGAACCACGGACCAATTGATTAACAGTCAACTGCTCTACCGCTGAGCTATCAGGGAACAAGTTGAGGATTATAAATTAAAAATCATAAAGTAATACAGGATAATGACAAAAAATTTAATCGTTCAATCTCTATTTGATCCTGCAGGGCAACAGCCAGTAGCAATAGAAAGCTTAGTTAAAGGTTTGAATGATGGATTGCTGCATCAAACTCTGCTTGGAGTCACTGGTTCAGGTAAGACTTACACCATGGCAAAAGTTATCGAATCAACTCAAAGGCCTGCTGTTATTATGGCACCGAATAAAACATTAGCAGCTCAGCTTTATGGAGAATTGAAAGATTTTTTTCCATCTAATTCAGTTGAATATTTTGTTTCTTATTATGATTATTATCAGCCTGAGGCATATGTGCCAACCTCTGATACTTATATAGCCAAAGACGCCTCAATAAATGAGCATATTGAGCAAATGCGACTTTCTGCAACTAAAGCGCTGCTCGAAAGAAACGATACAATTGTTGTTGCGACGGTTTCTGCTATTTATGGTCTTGGAGCCCCAGAATCCTATTTAAATATGATTCTGCACTTGGATCGAGGAGAGGTTATTGACCAGCGTGCTATTCTTCGACGGCTCTCTGCGATGCAGTACACGCGAAATGATATTGATTTTCGACGAGCAACTTTTAGGGTTCGTGGTGATGTCATTGATATTTACCCAGCAGACTCAGAAAGAGACGCTTTAAGAATTGAGTTATTTGGAGATGAAATAGAGCGCTTGCTTTGGATTGATCCTCTTAATGGGGAGGTTATTCAAGACATTCCCAGAGCCACTATATATCCCAAAACTCACTATGTTACTCCCAAAGAAACAGTTTTAGGGTGCTTGAAAGAAGTCAGGGCAGAGCTCAAGGATCGACTTATTTATTTAAAAGAGAACGATAAGTTAGTTGAGGCACAACGGCTCCAAGAGCGAACCACCTATGATCTTGAGATGATGCAGGAGCTCGGTTATTGCCAAGGAATAGAGAATTACTCTCGCTATCTTTCGGGCAGAGATGTTGGTGAACCGCCACCATGTCTATTTGATTATTTGCCAAAAAATGCAATTGTTTTTATGGATGAATCTCATGTATCGGTTCCTCAGATTGGAGGTATGTACAAGGGCGACCGTTCAAGAAAAGAAACTTTAGTAGATTATGGATTCAGATTACCTTCTGCTCTAGATAATCGCCCACTGAGATTTGAAGAATGGGAAGAAGTCACCCCTCAAAAAATTTATGTTTCAGCCACTCCAAGTAAATATGAAGCAGAGCATTCTGACAACATAGCAGAACTTTTAGTTAGACCCACAGGATTAATTGATCCGGAGATAGAGATTAGACCAGCAACCTCTCAGATTGATGATGTGATGGGCGAATGTAATGAGAGAGCAGCATTACAAGAAAGAGTTCTCATTACCACATTAACTAAACGTATGGCAGAGGATCTTACAGATTATTTAGAGGAAAATGGTATTCGAACCAGGTACATGCATTCCGATGTTGACACTGTAGAGAGAACAGAAATTATAAGAGATTTAAGATTGGGTAATTTTGATGTGCTGGTTGGCATTAATTTATTAAGAGAAGGTTTAGATATTCCTGAGGTTTCATTGGTGGCTATTCTTGATGCAGATAAAGAAGGCTTTCTAAGATCAGAAGTTACTATTATTCAGACTGTTGGCAGGGCTGCAAGAAATATTAGAGGGCGGGCTATTTTATATGGAGACAAAGTCACAGGATCCATGCAAAGAGCGATAGATGAAATGTCGCGTCGGCGCGAAATTCAAATTGCATACAACAAAAAACATAACATCATACCAACGTCTATTATCAAAGATGTAAAAGATATAATGGAAGGCGCTAGAGTTACTAAGAAATCTAAAAAAACTAAACCAAAGTATTTTGAAGAGGATCTACCCTTTAAAATTGAAGCAGACGGCCCAGATAAAATCTCTAGCTCAATCACGAAGCTTGAAGAACAAATGTATGTTTATGCCAAACAAACAGAGTATGAAAAGGCTGCATTCTGCAGAGATCAAATAAAAAATTTAAAGTGGCAGCTTATTAATTCTTAATAAAAAAAAATTAAGTACAATTCTGACCTAGTAATAAATAGTAGTAATCTCTCACTCTTTCTACAAAATCAACCGTTTGCTGCCCCCTAGAGTAGCCCTCTGTATCCATTGAGGATTTTCGACCGATTAAATGCTCTTCTAGCTCTAACCAAGTCACCTTTGCGGGATTTCTATTTAGTTCAGCAATTGCATTGTTCACATTTGTCATTCCTAAATTATAGGCAGCCAAGATAAAAGCAATTTTATCTCCCGAAGAAGTTCCATATGCAACTATTTTTTCTAGCTCTGAAAGATATTGAGCGCCACCGTAAATACTTTGAATTGGATCCAGTCGATTAGTTACCCCCACTGATGCTGCTGTCGGAAGAGTCAGCATCATCATTCCTTTAACCTGAGTAGCAGATCGCGCTTTTGGATTCCATTGTGATTCTTGAAACGCTACAGATGCAAGGAGCTCCCACTCAAGCCCAAAAGTTTCCGCAGCTTCAATAAAATCATCTTTATATTTTAGAAACCTTGTTTTTGATAATTCATCGAATTTCTGTTTTTCAAAATTGCTAAGACGAGAGAATGCATATAATTTTTCACTCATAATATTGCAGTAAACAGAAACGGGTGTTTCTATTGGATCTTTTGTACATCCAAGCAGAGCAACGAATATACCTATGAGTATTAAGTTTTTTGTAAGGAATTTCACAGTTTTTATTTTTTTAATTTTAAACATCCTTATAATTAACCATAACAATATTTTACTAGAGAGCTAGTGTCAAAAAATTTAAACTTGCTTCTTCAAGGCTCCTCAAGTTTTTCGCCGTCTAAAATTTCTCTGCAAAATGCTCAGCTCAATGAAATCAATGGTTTAAGTAGCTTAAAGCTTAGCTGTATAGAATATTATTCAGTAACCATGGAACAGGAATTTTCCAGCCACTCAAAATTATTTGAACTACTGAATGCACAAAATCAATCAAAAATTCCTCAATTTTTAGTTGGTCCAAGGGCGGGAACGATTAGCCCCTGGTCCTCTAAAACAACAGAGATTATTGTAAATGTTGGAATTAAGGGCATTTTTGGTATTGAACGATATTTTGGATATTTTGTTGAAGGGGCTAGTGAGATACACGAACTTATGGTTACAAATCTTTTTGATCGCATGACTCAGGAAATTTTTTATCATCAAGATAATTTACCAAATTTAGATATCGCACATACAAGACGACCTTTAAATTTTATTAATATTTCTACTGCTCCCAAAGAAGCATTAAACAAGGCTAATTTAGATTTGGGTCTTGCACTTTCTCAGGATGAGATTGATTACTTAGATAACTTTTATTCTCCTGTTAACCGCAATCCTACTGATGCTGAATTGATGATGTTTGCGCAAGCAAATTCAGAGCATTGCCGACATAAAATCTTTAATGCATCCTGGATTATAGATTCAGTTCGGCAAGATGAATCTCTTTTTGATCTTATTAAAAAAACAAGCAAAGGAAATAAACCTGATCTTATTTCAGCATACAAAGATAATGCTGCGGTAATAGCTGGAGATGAAGTTAGCACTTTAAATAGAGGTATAGACAATCAATATAGTTTTGCAATAGAAAGTATTAACTCAACATTAAAAGTTGAGACTCACAACCATCCAACTGGTATTTCTCCTTTTCCTGGAGCTGCCACTGGTTCTGGAGGAGAAATAAGAGATGAAGGAGCTACTGGAACAGGAGCAAAGCCAAAAATAGGATTGGTTGGGTTTAATGTTTCAAACCTGAGGTTAGAAAAGTTTCCTCGAGTATGGGAGGAGCCAGCCCACAGGCCTGAAAGAATTGCTAGCCCTCTTCAAATAATGACTGAGGGACCAATTGGTGCAGCAGCATTTAATAATGAATTTGGAAGACCTTGCACTTTGGGTTATTTCAGAGTTTACGAAGGATCTTTTCAGGATAATAAAACTCATGGATATCATAAACCCATCATGCTTGCAGGCGGTTTGGGCGAAATAAAAAATAGAAATAGTTTAAAAAATTCTATACGAGCAGGTGACCTTGTGGTGGTATTGGGCGGACCTTCAATGTTAATTGGACTAGGCGGTGGAGCTGCTTCATCTATGGCCTCAGGAGAAAGCGATGAAGACCTTGACTTTGCTTCAGTGCAAAGAGAAAACGCTGAAATGGAAAGAAGGTGTCAGGAAGTAATCAATCAATGTGCATTTGAATCTCCCAACATTATTGAGTTCATTCATGATGTAGGTGCAGGAGGTCTATCAAATGCAATTCCAGAACTGGCTAAAGATTGCAATCTTGGCGTTAAGGTTGATTTAAGTCTAATACCTGTAGCTGATACCAGCCTTTCACCAATGGAGGTTTGGTCTAATGAATCCCAAGAAAGATACGTTTTAGCCATTACACCAGATAACAAAGAAATTTTTGAAAGCATTTGCCGAAGAGAAAGATGTCCAATGGCCTTTGTTGGCGAGACCACTAATTCCGATGCAGTTGAAGTTTATGATTCTGAGAGAGATGAGTATCCAGTTCAGGTGCCCTTATCTATGCTCTTTGGTGAATTACCTATTAGAGATATGGAAGTGACCAATCCATCAATACAACTAAAAGAAGAAGTTAAGAATTTTGATTTAGACATATCAAGTGCAATTCACAGAGTTTTATCTCATCCATCGGTTGCCTCCAAATCTTTTTTAATAACCATTGGCGACAGAACAGTGGGAGGTTTGGTTGCGAGGGATCAACTTGTAGGACGATATCAAGTGCCATCATCAAACTATTCCATGTCCTCAATGTCTTTTCTATCCAACCAAGGCGAGGCTTTATCCATTGGTGAAAAGCCTACTATAGCTCTACAAAATCCAGCTGCTTCATTAAGAATGGCACTAGCAGAAGCATTAATGAATATTATTTCAGTGCCCATTGATGGCATAGATCGAGTCAGACTTTCTGCTAATTGGATGGCAGCATGCGGTGAAGAAGCAGATGATTATTCTTTAAGACTTGGTGTTGAAGCACTCTCTTCTATGTGTATTCAGCTTGGTATTGCTGTGCCGGTTGGCAAAGATTCACTCTCTATGAGAACCCAATGGTCTGAAAATAATAAAGATTTTGAGATTAAAAGCCCTCTCTCAGGAATCATTTCTGCAATGGCTCCGGTGCCAGATGTTACGAATGCAATTACAACTGAATTAAGCTCCGAAGGCTCAACAAATTTTTACCATCTCAGGTTAGGTGATTACCAGAGACTTGGAGGGTCTATTTTTGAGGAAGTGACATCTTCACATTGCCCTGGAACCCCTGATGTTGAAAATATTGATGCATTTAAAAATATGTTTGATTGCATCCAACAGCTCATCAAACATAAGTGGATTACTTCCTTGCATGATATTTCTGATGGAGGCTTGCTTACAACTATAGCTGAATTTGCTTTTACCAATAAAATTGGTATCAAAATCTCAATGTGTAAAAATCAACAGACCAAAGAAAGTATTTTTGAAGATTTATTTTCAGAAGAGATTGGTGTGGTCATTCAATTGCATGCTCAATTTGAAGAAAAAGCATTGAAAGCTCTCAAAGCCAGCAATATCAATTTTTCTTTGTGCGCAACCCAAGATATTTTACCTCAGATTACAATTGTTCAAGCCGACAATGTACTCTTCCAAGAATCTATTACTTCTCTAGAAAAAATTTGGTCTGAAACCTCCTTAGCTATTAAATCTATTAGAGACAACCCAGATAGCGCAATGCAGGAGTATAGCCTAATTGATGAATTTGAGAGCGCAGGGCTTGTTGCTAAAGATCAGTTTAAATTCTCTTCAAAACTTCCTATCTTTCATTCAAACATCAAGCCAAAAATTGCAATTTTTAGAGAACAAGGAGTTAACGGGCAAAATGAAATGGCAGCAGCATTTATGCTGGCAGGTTTTGATGCTCATGACCTGCACATGCAAGATATCCTTGATGATTCAAACTTATTATCTAACTTTCAAGGCATTGCTGCTTGTGGCGGTTTTTCCTATGGAGATGTTTTAGGTGCAGGAGGAGGGTGGTCTTCAAGCATCAGCTTTAATCCCTCAGTAAGAGACTCTTTTGAAACTTTCTTTAATCGGCCAGAGACTTTTACATTTGGGGTATGTAATGGATGTCAGATGTTATCAAATCTAAGGGATTTAATTCCTGGAGCTGCAGATTGGCCTGAATTTTTATGGAATGAATCAGATCAGTTTGAGGCGCGTCTCTCTCAAGTAACTATTGTAAAATCTCAATCAGTTCTTCTTCAAGGGATGGAGGGTTGGCAAATCCCTGTAGCTGTTTCTCATGGAGAAGGCAGAGCTTCATTTAGAAAAGGATCTCTAGATCTTCTTACTTCTAATCAGCAGATTGCTGTTCAATTTACCAATAGTCAGGGAGAGCCTTCAACCAGGTATCCAATAAATCCCAATGGCTCGCCTCTAGGGATAACTGGCTTAACATCAAGGGATGGAAGAGCAACCATTATGATGCCGCATCCCGAAAGAGTATTTAGATCTCAGCAGCTCTCATGGAAACCATCATCTTGGAAAGAGTACTCACCTTGGATGCAAATATTCTTAAATGCCTATCAATTTACAAAAGGCTCCTAAGCTTTTTTCTTAATTACCAGAGCTTAATTGCCTCCTCTTTAAAAGGAAAAGTATTTTTTTTTCTATCTTCAAAATAGTACTCTAGTGTTTTAGTGACTGTTGGGAAGGCCATTTGATCCCAAGGGATGCTCTGCTCATCAAACAATTCAACAGCAGTGCTTTCTGGAGTAGGGCCAAATTTTTCATTATTTAAATCAGCCAAGTAAAAGAAATGAACCTGGCTAATATGAGTTAAACTGAAAGCAGTGTATGGTGAAATAATTTTAGGTGTTGCCTGTGTTTCTTCTTTTGTCTCTCTTAAAGCACCTTCTTGGAGAGTCTCAGCATTTTCCATAAAACCAGCAGGAAGCGTCCAAAACCCAAAGCGAGGCTCAATATTTCTCTTGCATAACAACACTTGATCACCTCTAACACACAAAGTCCCAACAATGATATTTGGGTTGGTGTAGAAAATTGAGTCACAAGCTGAGCAACAGTATCGCTTTAGATTATCATCGGCGGGAATTTCAAATTCGATTTTATCGCTGCCGCATTTTGAACAATATCTCAAAAGTGCTCCTTTCTTAGAGAATTAAATGATGTAAGAAGTTAAACTTACACAATGATTGAAGAGATAGAGTATAAACTAAATTCTAGTAATCCTGAAAAGCCAAGTGGGAGACCACAGGCCTCTGTCTTAATCGCTATATTGAATTATGGAGAATATATTGAAAGTCCAGAGTTGATATACACTCAACGATCACATCACCTCTCAACTCACTCTGGAGAGGTAAGTTTTCCTGGTGGAAAAGCAGAACACGGTGATGCAAATCTATTTGCAACTGCATTAAGGGAGTCAAATGAAGAAATGAATTTAAGGGGCGAAGACGTAACTGAGCTCGGCAAATTAGATTATTTGATTTCTCGTCATAAAATTGAAGTTAACCCTTTTGTAGCATCAGTTAATCAACCTCAAAACCTTGAACCAAATGAGGAGATTCAACAAATTTTTACTGTGCCAATTAGCTTTCTTTTGGATCAAAAAAATATTGAACGAGAAACTATTGAGAGGCAAGGTCTAGTTTGGCAGGTTCCTATATGGAGATACAACAATCAAAAAATCTGGGGCTTGACAGCCATCATAACTGTAAACTTTTTAAATCTTTGTTTTGATGCGAACATAGAGATACTAGAAGGGTCAAATACATGATTATTGAGATGGATGGTAAATGCTTAAGTACTGAAAATGAAGATTTTTGGATTGCACCTGATGCGACAGTGATTGGAGATGTGCAGATGGCTAGAGATTCTAGTATTTGGTTTCATTGCACCGTGCGTGGTGATAATGAACCAATAATCTTAGGAGAAGGCACTAATATCCAAGATAATTCAGTAATTCATACTGATCCCGGTTTTGGATGCACTATTGGAAAATTTGTTACTGTTGGTCATATGGCAATGTTGCACGGGTGTGAGATTGGTGATGGCACTCTTGTTGGAATTGGCTCGGTTATTCTTAACGGAGCTAAAATTGGTAAGAATTGCATTATTGGTGCCAAAGCTTTGATCACAGAAGGCATGGAAGTGCCTGATGGTTCTATGGTTCTGGGCATGCCAGGTAAGATTAAAAAAGAACTGTCTGCAGAAGAACAGGCAATCCCAACCTTAAATGCACAACACTACATTGAAAACTATAAAAGATACAAAGCTGCTCTGGGAGATGGAAATGCCAGCTAAAGATGTCACTTATTTAGATGGTTCAGTTGAGTGCATAGGCCATTTATCTATACCTGACTCATCTGATTTAGCTCCCTTGGTCCTTGTTGCCCATACTTGGAAGGGAAGATCTGTTTTTGAGGATAAAAAGGTGCAAGCTCTAAATGAGCTTGGGTATGCTGCGCTCTCCATAGATATTTATGGAGGCGGAATTAATGGGCAAAGCATCTCAGAGAACCAAGCGCTAATAGAACCTTTTGTTTCAGATAGACAATTATTCCGCAAACGATTAATTAGTGCAGTGGACTTTGCTAAGACCATCGAAGGAATTGATGCTTCAAAAATTGCAATGATTGGGTTTTGCTTTGGAGGTCTTGCAGCTATTGAGTTAGCTCGATCAGGTTATGATTTATCAGGATGTGTAAGTTTTCATGGCCTATTAAACCAATCGAATGAACCTTTTAACCAAGTGAATACCAAATTGCTTGTCCTTCATGGTGATCTAGACCCCATGGTCTCTTCAGAGCAAATACTTGCTTTGCAAGATGAGATGACAGAATCTCAAGCTGACTGGCAGTTTATTAGCTACGGCAATACGCATCATGCATTTACCAATCCAGAGGCTAACGATGTTGAAATGGGAACAGTTTATAATCATGATAGTGATAAGCGTTCATGGGTCGCAATGAGTAATTTTTTAGAGGAAGTCTTTAGCAATGCTAACAAGTGAAATTAGAGCTAAGTTTTTAGAGTACTTTTCTAGTAATGGTCATGAGGTTGTTGATTCAAGCCCTTTGATACCTGCAAACGATGACACATTACTCTTTACCAATGCTGGGATGGTTCAATTCAAAGATGTCTTTCTTGGAACGGATAAGCGCACCTACAAGCGTGCCACGACAACGCAGCGGTGCATTCGTGCTGGAGGCAAGCACAACGATCTAGAGAATGTAGGTTATACCTTGAGACATCATACTTTCTTTGAAATGTTAGGAAATTTTAGTTTTGGGGATTATTTTAAAGAACATGCAATTGAGCTAGCTTGGAATTTTTTAATCAAAGAGCTTGGCCTAGAAAAAGATAAGCTCTGGATATCCGTTTTCCAAGATGATGATGAGGCAGCTAAGATTTGGTCATCTAAAATTGGTATTTCACCCGATCGAATCGTACGCTTGGGTGAGGAAGATAATTTTTGGTCAATGGGTGATACAGGACCATGCGGACCCTGTTCAGAAATTTACTATGATCATGGCGATCAATATGAAGGAACGCCTCCTGGTTCACCAGGCGATGACGGGGACAGATTTGTAGAAATTTGGAACCTAGTTTTTATGCAATTTAACAGAGATGCTAAAGGCAAATTAGCACCGCTTCCAAAACCTTCGGTTGATACCGGCATGGGTTTAGAGCGAGTAGCAGCAGTAATGCAAGGCGTTAATTCAAATTATGAGACAGATTTATTCCTCAATTTAATCAAGGCCTCAGAGAGTAACATTCAGTCTCCTGGCCAACCTTCACATAAAGTTATTGCAGATCATATTCGAAGCGTTAGTTTTTTAATTGCAGATGGTGTCATTCCTTCTAACGAAGGACGGGGCTATGTTTTACGAAGAATTATGCGTAGAGCAATTAGGCATGGTTATAAACTTGGAACAAAAAAACCATTTATGCATAAATTAGTTTCTTCTTTAGTTCAAGAAATGGAAGCCGCTTTTCCAATGCTTGCTTCTCATCAATCGCTAATAGAGACAACAATTCATGATGAAGAAAAGAAATTCTTAGAAACTTTGGACAAAGGCATAGAAATCCTTGAAAAGGAAATAAACAAAATGACTTCAAAGATTATTCCGGGTGAGGTTGTTTTTAAACTGCATGATACGTTTGGATTTCCTTATGATTTAACAGCAGATATTGCGCGTGAGCAAAACCTAACACTTGATGAGAAAGGTTTTAATGACTGTATGGCGGAGCAAGTTAAGAATTCTAAATCAGCCAGCCAATTTAAGGCAATTCATCTTGATTTAACTTCGATCAAGGCTACTAAGTTTTTAGGGTATGAAAGATTGACAGCTGAAGGAAAGATTTTGGGTATTTGGGATGGTGAAGAGTCGCTCAAGGTAGCCAAAGAACCAAAAGAATATTTACTAGCTTTTCACCAATCACCTTTTTATGCTGAATCCGGAGGTCAGGTTGGGGATCAAGGAACATTTACTGGACCTGGGTGTCAAGGCAAGGTACTGGATTGTGTAAAGCAAGGAAAAATATTCTTACATAAGCTCTTGCTTGAGGAAGGCGTGCTTGATGAAAATAAAAAATTAAAGTTAGAGGTGAATTCTCAGCACCGAAATACTGCGTCTGCTCACCATTCTGCAACGCATTTAATGCATGCTGCCTTAAAGCACACTTTAGGAGATCACGTTCAGCAAAAGGGTTCATTGGTTGATGCCACTAAACTGAGATTTGATTTCTCCCACCCTAAAGCTGTTAGCAAAGAAGAAATTGCCACAATCGAAACGATTGTGAACAATCATATTTTAAATAACTCTGAAGTTGATACAAAGCTGATGAAGCTGGATGATGCCATGGCCTCTGGGGCTGAAGCCATGTTTGGTGAGAAGTACGACAATGATGTAAGAGTTTTATCTATGAGTGATAGCTTTTCAGTTGAATTATGCGGTGGAACACATGTTTCAAGAAGTGGAGATATTGGTGTATTTATGATTACCAGCGAATCCAGCGTCTCATCTGGGGTTCGAAGAATAGAAGCAGTTGTTGGAAATCAAGCGCTTAAATTCATTTCAGATATTCGTCAACAACTTTCTTCTGTTCAGGGCTTACTAAAAGTTGGTGCCTTACAAATTGATACCAAGGTTAAGGATTTGATAGATGAAAATAAATCCTTAAAAAAGGGTAATAAATCTATCAATACCCCTGCATCAGTTGTTGAGCAATCAAGTCATCAAATTAATAATTTTGAGCTCATCATTGTTCAGACTGATAGTGGCAACATTCAGGACTTAAGAAAACTTGTTGATTCACAGAAAGCGAATCAGACAGAAAAATGCATTTTAATTTTTAGTCATCTTGATCATAAGATAGTTTTGGTTTGCGGAGTGACTGAGGATTTAGAAGAGTCGATCCCTGCCAATAGCGTAATTCAAGCTATTAGCAAAGGAATTAATGGTAAAGGTGGCGGAAGAAAAGATTTTGCTCAAGGCGCAGGCGAATACAAAAATCTTCAAGAATTTGTTACTTCTATTCCTAATATCGTACAATCTCTCGCTTAATATTTAAGCATTTATTATGGAAATCCTAGTTTTAAAATTTGGTGGCACTTCCGTTGGCTCAACCAACAGGATTTCTGCTGTTGCTGATATAGTAAAAAACACATTAAATGAAGCTTTTCCTGTCGTTGTGGTCTCTGCTATGAGCGGTGAAACAGATCGATTGATAAACTTAGCTCATTCATTCGGGTCAGATCCTAATATACGAGAATTTGATGCCTTGATTTCTACAGGAGAAAAAGTTAGCGCTTCATTGCTTTCAATTGCTCTAAATCAATTAGGCTTGAAAGCAAAATCACTTTCAGCTGCTCAGGTCGGAATGAAAACAACTGCTCAATTTTCTCGTGCAAAAATATTAGACTTAAATAACGATATTATTTTTACAACCATTAAAGATGGCTACATTCCTATTATCACTGGATTTCAAGGTATTACCGATGGAGGGGACACCACAACGCTTGGAAGAGGGGGGTCTGATACCACTGCGGTAGCTATAGCAGCTTCAATTAAAGCAAAACGTTGTGATATTTATACTGATGTTGATGGTATTTACACAACAGACCCAAGAATTGTTCCAGAAGCTAAAAAACTAGACTCTATAACCATGGAAGAAATGTTGGAGTTAGCTGGGCAGGGTGCTAAAGTTATTCAAATTCGAGCGGTTGAGTTTGCAAACAAATATCAAGTTCCAGTAAGGATTTTATCAAGCTTTGAGCCTGGCTCAGGTACTTTAATTTTACAGGAGGAAGAAGGCATGGAAGACGCCATTATTACAGGAATAGCCTCTCAATCAGATCTAACAAAATTTACTCTTCACGGAGTAGTGGATACGCCTGGAATTGCTTCTGGCATACTAAGTCCAGTCAGTGATGAAGGTATTGAAGTGGATGTCATTGTTCAGAATGTTAGCGTAACAGGTAAGACAGATTTTACGTTTACGGTTGCCACTAATGATCGATCTCAAGTTGAGAAAGTATTAAAAGATAAAATGACGGGCATCTCTTATGATGAATTAATTATTGATGAAGGTATTGGAAAAGTTTCATTAGTTGGGGTGGGCATGCGTTCTCATGCAGGAATTGCCAGTACTGCATTCAATGCGTTGGCTGATGCTGGAATCAATATCCAAATGATCAGCACTTCAGAAATTAAAATAACTATCGTTATAGATGTAAATCAGTTAGAAGACGCAGTTAAAACACTTCATAAAGCTTTTAATTTAGATAAATAATGTTTGACCTAATTTTAAAAAATGGAGCCCTGGTTAATGAAGGGAGAATTGTTGAGTCTGACATTGCTATCAAGGGCCAAAGAATTGAAAAAATTTCATCTTCTATAGATGAGGAAGCAACAAATGTTATTGATCTAGAAGGTAAGCATGTTCTCCCAGGTTTAATAGATGATCAAGTCCATTTTAGAGAGCCAGGTCTAACACATAAAGGTAATATTCAATCTGAAAGCAGGGCAGGATTAGCAGGCGGGGTGACCAGCTACTTTGAAATGCCTAACGTTAATCCCACAACAACCAATCGCGAGAATCTTCAAGCAAAGTTTGATCTTGCTGCCACTAAATCTCATGCCAATTATTCTTTTTATCTTGGTGCTAGTAATTCAAATATAGAGGAAATCAAGCAATTAGATCACACTCTTGCATGCGGCTTAAAAGTTTTTATGGGGGCATCTACAGGCGACATGCTGGTCGACAATCAGGACACTCTCGATGCAATTTTTAGAGAAGCTCCAGTAAATATTGTTACACATTGTGAAGATACACCAACCATTATCAAGAACGAAAAAGCCATCATTGAAGAATTTGGAACAGACATTGATGCTTCATTCCATCCCAAGATCAGGAATGCTGAGTCTTGCCTGAAATCTTCTCAATTAGCTTATGATCTTGCTACTAAGCATGGCTCTAATCTTCATATCCTTCATTTAACAACCGCAGATGAAATGAAATTGTTAACCGAAGGAGATATCACTGGTAAGAAAATAACAGGTGAAGTTTGTGTTCATCATTTATTTTTTAGTGAAGGAGCATATAAGACTCATGGCAATCAAATTAAATGTAATCCTAGTGTTAAAACAGAACAAGATAGATTGGCTCTGATCGATGCTGTTCAAAGAAATAAAATCGATATTATTGCAACAGATCATGCACCACACACTTGGGAAGAAAAACAAGAACCCTATCTTAAAGCTCCGAGTGGCTTGCCATTAAATCAACATTCTCTTTTAGTTTTACTAGATTTTTATGCCAAAGGAATTTTTTCCCTTGAGCAGATTGTTCAAAAAACTAGTCATAACATAGCAGAACGCTTTCAAATCAAAGACAGAGGCTACCTTCGTGAGGGCAGCTTTGCTGATTTAGCTGTTATAGATTTAAGCGCCAAAACCCTGGTAACTCAAGAAAACATTCTTTACCACTGTGGCTGGTCTCCATTTTTAGACTACACTTTTCCAGGTGCTGTAAAACACACCATCATCAACGGAGAAGTTGTTTATCAAGATGGGATCCTTTCAGAGAACCTGCCCATTGGTCAAAGAATTGAATTTAACAGATAGTGTTATTTTCTGATTTTAAAGCGTTATAATTCTTGTCCCAAATCGGAGAGTTGGCTGAGTGGTCGAAAGCGCCTCCCTGCTAAGGAGGTATATGGGTAACTGTATCGAGGGTTCGAATCCCTCACTCTCCGCCAGTTACATCATTCTTTTTCTAATAACCTCATCAATGAGCGCCTCATCATCTTCAGGTATTTTATTAAAGACATAATTAATCTAGTGAAAAGACAATTAGCTGATCATTATTGTTGAGCCTGATCTTGTCTAATTTATTTGGATTGATATATATTCCAAAGTTACATGATTTATTATTAGCTTCTTTATTGATTCTGTATCCAATAGCGGTCTCAGCATTATTTAACGCAGATGCAGTAATTTCTCCGAATGTGACATCATTAGTCGTATTAACATATTGAGATATTTGTCGAAAATAGATTTCTGAACCGTCCGGTTGCATTAATTCATTAAAGAAACCATCTAAGTCAGGGTTTTCAGACAGTTGCACAAGCATTAAATTAATTATCCTTTCACTCATCACAAAGTCATCAGATTTTTCAACTGAGATTAGCTCTGAGTTTTTTGAATTTAAGACTTCACTGAGAATTGTGAAATCTGAATTATTTTCTTTTCGAATGTCTCTCAGGTTAAGTAGTGCAAATAGTGTTGCAGCATCAGCTGATTCATGATTATCGTAAATGCTACTACTTAAAAGTAAAACATTGGTGGTATTAGCGATGTCTATTGATTCCAAAAAATCTCTATTTCTAATATCACCACTATAATGTTTAATTGATATATCTTTAACCAGATTTAATTCTTCAAAGTATTTCTTCATTTCTGATGAATTACATGCATAGGTAATCTTAGACTTAACAGGTAAATAACCAATTAAATCATTTAAAATCACTGGCGAAGCATTATTCCAGCCTAGAATATGAAGATGCTTTGGTATCCCACTTATTTTATTTATTTTGCTGTGAGTTTTCTTAATGGAAAAGTAATTACTTTGATAATCAGTTAATTTTATTTCATCATCATCAAGTGCAATTATGACTAATTGATCCAATTCCTCTATCAATGCATCTGGTGAAGGATTAATTAGTATTTTATTGTTTTTTCGAATGCCTACGACGCAACAGGCCTCATATGATAAAACTGCATCTTTGTATGTTTGACCAATGAGAGAACCCTCAGTATGAAAATAAACTTCTGAACCAGCGAAATCAAGCAGATCTAGAAGAACTTCAGCAACACCAGGTTGTAAACAAGCCTGAGCATCAATTCTTCCCAAAAAGTTATAAACAGGAAGAAATTTTACAACCCCTTGTCCAGCAATTTCAGCAACAGATAAATTTGCTGAATCATTAATTTTGCAAGCTATTGGTATTTCTCTCTGTTGTACTTTTTTATCTTTAAAGATTGCTAGAATTGTTTTTACAACTTCAATATCATCATCTATGTTTATGATTATTGATTTTGCATTTCCTATATTTAAACGTGATAGATCCTCTGGTGATGATGTCGATCCGGACCTGAATATAATCTTCGTTTTATTATCAGGAAGAATTTTGTCGACAATATCTTCTTGCATCTCGATATTATTCTTGCTTCCAAGTATGACAATGCA
>Ga0209035_10000028_pt1 | contig 65167 bp, 78 predicted proteins | sample MarorgKNORR_S2LV_6_FD_188220 | JGI IMG/M metagenome (GOLD analysis project Ga0209035, IMG submission 188220) | Marine microbial communities from the Southern Atlantic Ocean, analyzing organic carbon cycling - AAIW_A/KNORR_S2/LV (SPAdes) (version 2) | ecosystem: Environmental > Aquatic > Marine... | reverse complement strand
TAGTGATATTTCAGCTAGTGAAGTAAAGAACCTAAAGTCAGGTAGAAAGAACCTGATTATTAATGGTGGGTTTGATGTATGGCAGAGGGGTACTAGTTTTACAAGTGCTGGTTATACTGCTGACAGGTGGCGACAAGATGGGCAACTAACCGTAAGTAGAAGTGCCGATATACCTTCAGGGATGTTATTAACTTATAGCGCTAAGTATGAGAACACTACAGGCTCTGCACAAAATAATAGAACTTACCTAGAGAATATAAATAAAATCCTACCAAACGGCATTAGTTGGACTCTATCCTATTGGGTTAAAGTTGTTTCGGGAGGTGTAAAGCTAGACCTAGGGGATTCAGGTGTATCTAATTTTGCAACAAACGCAACAGCTTCTAGTTGGGCAAGGGTTACCTACACTTCTAACAGTAGAAATGATTCCTATGGAGGAGATAATGCTTTCTTAGATGTATTCTTATATGCTAACACTGAGTGTTATATCACAGGCGTACAACTAGAACTTGGCTCAGTAGCTACAGACTTCGAACATAGAAGTTATGGTGAGGAACTGGCTTTGTGTCAGAGGTTCTACTTAAACCTTGATGAAACTCGTGTTCATATAGGGGGCACCCCTGGGACTGGGAGTAGTTACGATTGGTACATACCCATTATGTACCCTGTAGAAATGCGAACTGTACCCACAGCAACATATAGTTATACAGGCTCAGGTGCAACTTCCAATGGATTCTTTAGTCAAGGTTCGGCTAAACACTATGGAAAGTTTAGTGTTCGCCCCACTACAACAACTGAATGCAATGTGATGGCTGATACTTTACGCCTTGATGCGGAGTTATGATTATGTATAAATTAATAAAACACCAAGATTCATACGGAATCACAAGACTCTCTGATAATGCTTTTATTCCTGTAGCTAAAGGCAACAGAGATTATCAACAGTTCCTACAAGACGTTAAAGTCAACGGTATCTCAATCATAGAAGGACAAGATGTAGTAGAACCTGATTATGTAGCACTAAGAACAGGAGCTGATGGTTATGCTTCTACAGGTGACCAACTAGGTATGATTGCTGATGGCACTCAGAAGGCTCACGTAGCAGAAGTTAAGGCTTTATTCCCTAAGACTATTACAGGTGGCACAACGATTGCTGATGTACCTGCTTGGGTTCAGGAAGAAGCTGATAAGGTTGAATTACAGGAGGAGTACGTATGAGTACACTTAAATCACAGACGGAACACCTCACACTAAACGCTGATGGTACTGGCAAAGAGATTAAGTTTCAATGCAATGGTACTGAGGTAGCTAGGATTGATGCTAATGGTTGGGTAGGAGCTGGTGGTCCATCTCTAGGTACTGATGCAATCATTAGAACTAATGGTCAGACTATCAGTGAGAATATAACAATCCCATCAACAACTAATGGTATGTCTATTGGAGATATTACTGTAGCAGATGGATATACTGTGACAGTTAACGGACGATGGGTGGTAATCTAATGGCAAGTAATATAACGGTAGACACTCTAACAAAGGGTAGTACAACACTAAACACTGATGAGATTGTAGATACTAGTAGTAATCAGATTTGTAAGGCTTGGGTTAATTTCAATGGTACTGGTACAGTGGCTATTAGGGATTCGTATAATGTAGCTTCTGTTACTGATAATGGTTCTGGTGACTATACAGTTAATTTTAGCACGTCTGTGGCTAATGCGAACTTTTGCACACACGTTTCTGGGACAGGGTATAGCAACACAGACCCTACAAGACATTCAGTCATAGCGGGAAGTCAAAGTAGCGGAGCCTCAGGTAAGACAGCCTCATCGTGTAGCGTAAGGAATGGAGCTACGGATGCGTCTGTTTTTCAAGATGCTGCCGATATGAATGTATCTATATTCTCAAACTAACAAGGAACAATTATGAGTAACGAAAGAATTTTAATAACAGAAGATAACGGCAACTCAATCGGAGTAATCGTACCAGCACCTAACGTAACAGCAGAGTTTTGTATCAAGGACGTACCAGTTGGTGCTAAGTACAAGATTGTAGCGACTGATGATGTACCCTCAGACAGAACCTTTAGAAATGGATGGGAATCAGATACTACTGGTTGGGCGGTGAAGAATGGCTAGTGCAGTAGTTAGTGATAACTTTGAAACCTCTAGTGGAGGTGTACCTAATCTAGGTGGTACTGGTGCTACTACTTGTAAGGCTTGGGTGAACTATAACTCAATAGCAAATACAATCAGAGATTCATATAATGTATCTAGTATTACCGATAATGGTGCTGGCGATTGGACTGTTAATTTTACTAACGCTATGGGAAACGCTAATTATAGTGTTACTAAATCGGGATATTCTAGTACAACGGGTACTACTAATTATGGATGGGACAACTGGTTAAATAGTACAAATAACTCTTTATCAACAACATCAGTAAGACTTGTTTCTGGTTATCCTGCATCATCAAGTACAGCAGATATGGAATATAACTTCATACAAGTATTCTCAAACTAACAAGGAACAATTATGATTACAATAAATCAAAACAAGGCAACAGAAATAACCAAGGATGCAATCAGAGCATACCGTAAGCCACTACTAGAAGCACTAGATGTAGATTACACTAGAGCAACTGAGACTGGTGGTGATACCTCACACATCATCGTAGCTAAGCAGACTCTTAGAGATATGACTGCTACTGCTGATGGTAAGAATGTTGATGAATTAAAGACTATCGTTGATGGTCTGTCTGCGGTAGCGGACGCTGTAGGAGCTTAGTATGCCAACAGAGATTAGAGGGTCAAGTAACTTTGACTCGGATAGTGCTGGTAAAGTGTTGCAGCAATACGTGGAAAGGGACTATACATCTATTTCTAGTGCAGCTGGTGACCACCTTCTAAAAACTTTAACTATTAATAAACTAAGTACTACTTCTACAATACAAATTGTTGCTAATGTATCCACTCTTGCTGAACACGCTGGAAGTAAACAATGGTATTTTTACAAAGGTGGAGTGAATATCGGTGAAACACGGTATAAAACTACGGGCAATGGAAGTTGGAGAATGAACACTCCTCCAGTAGTCGGTACTTTCACTGGAACAGCAGGTTCTCATACTGTAAGCTTTAAGTGTTTACATACTGTCCATTTATACTATAACTACCTTACAGCTTATGGCAATGGTGTCACATCATACGTAATTACAGAAGTGGAGGCATAATATGCTAGGAACATTTAAATCAAAAGCAATACAATCCCTAAGACCGAACACTGATTGGGTACTAAGAGACGATGAACTAGAGTGGCTAGACACTACTCAAACTCAACCTACAGACGCAGAGATTCAAGCAGAAGTAACCCGTCTACAAACTGAATACGATAGCAAACAATACGCTAGAGATAGAGCAGCAGACTACCCATCCATAGCAGACCAACTGGATACCCTATATCACAACGGTATTGATGCTTGGAAAGCTGAGGTTAAGGTTGTTAAAGATAAATACCCTAAAGGTTAAGTATGAAGGAAAGAGTAGAATCGCTAGAAACACAGCTAGCGTTAATAAAATCAGACTTAGACACCCTTAAGAATAGGGATATAGATTTACCTGACTGGGTTAAGAACTCAGCAGGCGCTATCTTGCTAGCTATCTTCGCTCAGACAGTTACTACTGTATGGTGGGCTAGTGACCTAAACTCTAGACATACAGTGATAGAAAGACAAGTGGCTAAGAATACGGTTTTTATTGAAGCTTGGCCTGCTATGCATAATGAGGTCATGATCGGATTAAAGACGCTTCAAATAGAAACCAAGCACATGAGGGGCCTTCTAGGAGAGATTAAGGATAAGCAATTCGGTCATTTCAAAGACTTGAATAGCTTAGAATAATGGACGCTATCTTATTTCAAGTATGGCCTATCGTTCTAGCAGCACTATTAGGAATAATATGGATTGTTAGGGAGATGGCTAGGATGCAAACCAGAATAGAGGTACAGCGTTCTCAGATTAAGATTTTGTTTCAGAAGATAGATAAGTGATGCCGATAGAACAGATTGTTTTAATAGCAGACTGCTGGTTGTTCTACCCGTATTTACTGTGTAGTTAACTAAATAGGAGATTGAAATGGCTAGAACAAATCAAACAGTAAGAAACTCAAAAGGTCAGTACGTTAAGTTGACGATACTGAACAAGGTTAAATATTTCTGTAACTTCTTTATGACCAAGATAGATAAGTGGGCTAAGAGTGTGGAAAAGTAGCATACTGTTAGTATTACTTCTTCAAGGTTGTAGTTCCCTAGAGTTTAGGAACATCGCTAAGACAGGAGTAACAACAGGAGTAGCTTATGTAATTGCAGGGCCTATACCTGCTGTTGCTAACCTAGCTACATCTATGGCTTACGATGAATTGATACCTGATAGTCCTCAGATTGCTGATATAAAGACTAAAGAGCAAGCGGCGGTACATATTGCCACTGACTTAGGAATGACAGCCTTATACGCATTTATAGCATATATGGTGATAACGCTAATTGCTGTACCCTTTATCCGAAGATGGGGTTACAATGATGCTAAAGCTAAATATGGTAGGCGTAAAGATGATGAACAAGTGTAGTGTGGTATTTGTAATAGGTATGGCGGTAGCGACAGCTAGTTATGCTTTCTTTGGTAATTGGGTGCAACAAGGAATGGCTATGCCACAAAAGATGTTGCAAATGCCCACCCAGATGGTTATGCCACCATCTCAAGATATGGTACAATCGCAGCAACCATGCGCTTGCGTGTGTAAAACTAATTAGGAAATGTTATGCCTTGTGCTAAACCAACTAAAAAGAAGAAACCAACTAAACGTAAAACTAAATATTAAGGACTATCTATGACAACGCATACGCAGACACCACATAATCCATATAACTATGAAGCACTCACGGCACGCGTAAATCAGTTAGTTACTGATGGTATGAGTCCAAAGGATGCACAATTAGAGGGTACACGTAATATGATGGACTGGCAGAAAGCCGGAATTGATCCTAAGCATGGTATGCAGGCATGGGAAAATGACAACACATACACAGCTGGTGATGGTAATCAAGCAGCGGCAGCGTGGCAAGCGAAGGAAGATGCTGCGTATGCAGCACAACATGAAGCTAACCTTATTAATCCTAATGGACAGTCTTTTGGTGAGTTCCTAGGACAGGAACCATTCATTGAACAAGCACGACAGGACGAGATACAAAAGATACGTAATGCACAGAATTCAGAGTTTGGTAAGTGGATGGTACAGGATCATTTGAAAACGGTTGCTACTAAAGAGGCACAAGATAAGGAAATGGGTCGTAGGTATGGTGAGGCTATTCTCGGTAACAGAATGAATGAGTTACGTAACTTAAAGGTTGTAGATCAACCTAACACGACTAAGCCTACTTACACAGGTAGATAATACGAGGTAGATTATGAAGCCCTTAGCAGGAACATTCGTCACACCGGATAACTCACCTATAGCTAATGCTACTGTGAGGATGATTGCTACTAGTAACACCACTGACGGAGCTCTTAGGGGCACTATGTTTGTGTTTAATACCACAGCAACAGGTACGTACGCAGTAAATGTATTAGCTGGTAGCTATAAGGTAGAATTCAGAAATCCAAATAAAACTAAATATATCACACTAGGCGATGTGACCATCGCTGCCAGTGACACAACAAGCGAGCCTTTAGAAGATATAGGTATTAGCTAATGGCTGTACTAGTTGCGGGAATACTTAGGTATCCAGATAACTCGCCTATTGTAGGTGCGTCTATAAAGTTTATAGCCAGTAAATTTATTTCTAGTGGAGTACCTATCGGTGCATCTTTAGAAATAGTTACAGACAGTATAGGTGCGTACTCTCAGCAGATTCTAGAGGGTAGCTATCATGTATTCTATAAACAAGCAGGTAACGAGTTATACACCCACGTAACAGATGCTCACCTATACGATGGTATGGGGGGTGTTGCACTAGGTGCACCTATTACTCTAACAGCAATAGTTGGTACAGTTATTGGAGCAACTCCTACGTATGCAGGGTGTGCTACAGTACCTGCTCCCACCGCTTTTACTGCTATCGGCGGATTCACTACTGTAATACTGTCTTGGGAAGGTACTAACTATACTTGTCATGACGTTACAGAAATATGGGTGAGTGCTACTGATGTATTTTCAAGTAAAGTACTACTTGGTACCACTGAGGCTAAGGTGTACAGTCACAGTATAGGTGATGATGGTATTAGGTATTACTGGCTTAGATTTAGAAACCTAAATAAGGACACAGGTAATTGGTTTAGCACTACAGCTGTGACGGGAAGAACATCACAAGATCCGGGTAAGGTATTAGCTAATCTGCAAGCAGATGTCTATGCCTCTGCATTATTTGCAGCACTACGTAACAACTATAGTTCTACCTTTGCACAAGATACAGCACCAACCACTAGAGCAAATGGTGATGCATTACTCAGCGGGGATGAGTGGATAGACACTAACGATTCTAATCAAAGATATGTGTGGGACACAACATTAGTTCCTCCAGCTTGGGCGATAAAGGTAAGTAAAGAGGTTACAGCAATCCTTACAGATGTATCCCACGTACAGACGGTTGCTTCTGACGGTTCTAGAGGGTACTTTCAACCGACACAACCTTTAGCTACACAATCTAGGTTTAATGATATCTGGATTGATACGTCTCAGACTACACCTCTAACTATTACAGCTATCTATAGGTATGAGGATGCCTCTTCAGGAAGTACTGGTACACTTAGCTGGAGGAGTGCGCCTAGTAACGCTGTGGGTAAGTCTTATGTAGAAGCCTATAACACTAAAGCCATAGTAAATGCTCAAACAGTAACTTTACAAGAGCACTTTACTACGCTTAATGCTTTAGAGGGGCAGTATTCACTACGTATTAATGCTAATGGAACTATAGCAGGATTCGGATTATCAGCAGGCACAGAAGGGTGTCTAGTTAATGGTATATTAGATACTAGCCTAAATGAAGCTAGCTGTACAGGTACAGGTAAAGTATGGGTGCCTGCAAGCAGTTCTTTCGTAGTCAATGCAAGTACTTTTGCAGTAACTGGTTCGAATGCAGCAGGCAGTACAATACCTTTTGTTGTAGATACTGTAACAGGAGAGGTGGGTATACAAGGCTCATTAATTGTAGATGGATCTATCACAGCTGATCAAATTGCAGCTGGAACTATCACAGGTGATCTGATAGCAGGTACTACCATTACAGGTGCACATATTAATGCAGGAACTATAACATCAGGGCACATAACAACTGGTGGATTATCAGCAGATAGCATAAACACTAGCTCTTTGTCTGCCATCGTAGCTAATTTAGGTACAGTTAACGCAGGCAAAATGCAATCTACAGATGGAAAGTTTGTGATAGACTTAGACAATAAATTTATAAAGATCGAGGTGTAGTATGTTTGGACATCAGTTACCACAGAATATTTATGATAAATTAAGAAAGCAGCCAAGGCTGTACATGACACAAGATAACGGGCGTCCCCGTGTGTCTGTGGAGATGGTCCCTGAGACATGCGCTGTAATAATACACAAAGACGACTCTGAAGTTAGAAACATAACTGAAGCAGAAAGATTGGAGATGAATAGTCTACAATTACCTTTTGTGTTTATTGGATCTAACAAAGACATATCAGAGGCTTTCCTACCTGATCGTTTTACAGAGAATCATAGTTATATAAATCGTCCTTTTTTACATGGGATATTTGATTGTTACTCTCTAGTTAGAGACTTCTACTTACGTGAATGGGGGTTGTGGTTACCTGCGAATATCCAGCGTACTTTCGGTTGGTGGGATGAAGGCGAAAACTTATACGTAGATGGCGCACCTCAATATGGGTTTGAACCTGTAACTGACCTAAAAAGGCATGATCTACTGGTTATGAAGTTTGGCCCAGTACCTAATCATGGTGCGATATACTTAGGTGACAATAAAGTAATGCACCACATTGGTGGTAGGTTCTCTTGTGTAGAAGATTTAGGTAGAAAGTACAAGCAGTCTATAGCAATCATTTACAGGAATAGATTCGTTGAGGAGCAGTTAACTTTGGGTAGTGATCATTCAATAGAGGGTGAAAATGCCTAAACGGCTATTCGCGGGAGTTATACCTGACACTACTATCGCTGCCGCAACTATCTACGATGGGCCGGATGACGCACCCATTGCTGACCCACTTAATTATATTAACCGTGTGTACTTCGATACACGTTTTGACTATATGCATGTAGTTAAGACTATACAGGTTAGTAAAGATTTTGTGAAAGAAGATGTCACTCAGAGTTGTGGTAAAAAAGGTAAAAACTGTGCAGACATACCTAGACAAGGTACTCGGGATTATAACTTGGGCGCACATGGACAAACGTATAAACCCGCTGTATTATTGTACGATACGGGGAGTAACAAGGCCATAACAGGAACTACTTTTATGCAGATCGTTTCTAATAATTCATTCCGAGTGTGTAGTGTACGTGTAGACTCTAGTAACATATATTTGAAAGAAAAGTGGTTTGTAAGATCAAATGATCTTACAGCCATCTCTAAAAATTTCAAGATAGATATTTTAAACAAACCAGCAGACTAATGCCTTTACGAATATTTGAAGCCCGCCCTGAACGAGTACAGATTGGAAATGCTACAGGAGCACAGTTTGATACAGAAGTGCCTTACATGAGGCGCTCTTCAAGCTCTACGATTAAGTACCCGTTAAACAATACTCTTGCGACAGCTGGGGATAGGCTAACCTACCGGTTTGATGGAGATGTTTATCATATTAACGCTGTTATTAGTTTTACTGTAAATGTAGCCACGATATCTACTAGCTAATGGGCTTACTTCTACAAAACAATTCTATTGTTCTAAGTGATGCGTCAGGTACTGAGAGATTCTCTACGGATAAGGAAATGCCACATCTAATGTTGAGCGCTTCTGGTAGCCTGAGTGTTGGTAATGTTGCAGGTACTGCAGCGTATGTTGAGTATATGGGAGAATCAGACAGTCATTTTGTGTTCACAGGTTTCACTGCATCTCAAGAGACAAGGCATACTCTAATGACACATTCTGGCATAGTTGCAGGTAGTGAATCTTTTATCACACCATTTATTACAGTAAGTTCAGGGGTATTCCAAACAGGAACAGGACAAGTAATGTCTGCTATGGGTAGTAGTATCTTAGACTTATACATACGTAATGATGGATATTTTGCAGGCTCCACAGTTTTACACGTAGAGGTCAGTGCAGGTAAAGTAGAGTTAGTTATCAAATCTGAAGTGAGTGTATCGGGTAATTTTACGATTGTGGATCATAGTTACACAGGCGTAATACCCACCTATGATGGAAGTTCAGGTTCGGCAACAGCTAGTGCAGGGCTGAACAATTCAGCATTTAATATAACATACAAAATTTATTACGGGAGATTCAATTGAGCATACAAGTATTAGGATTATCAACAGATTACACTACCAACGTTACAGAAGTTAAGATAGAAATTACAGAGAATGTGGGCAGAGTGGCACGTGTAACAGACACATTGGTTGTAACCATTGCAGGAAGACATGAGAGTATTAATGATGAGCTGATGGACGAAGTGTACGATGAGTTAGAAGCTAATGGTATAAGTCCATTCCCTGTGGATGCTTCGATAGCTTAATGTTTAAACTGACGTTATTCATAGAACCTAATCATAGAGTACGTGTAACAATACATAGTAAAACTCTTAGGCACGCCGGTTTTACCGTATCTCGCCGGGAGTTTGAGCAACTGGTCAGAAAGCCCAGGTTATTTGATTATGTAGACTCTGTCTATATAAATCAGAAGAACAATAAATACGTTGTAGTTGAAGATGGTATTAAAACTTCGTACAATACTGTTGCGGATAATACTATAGTGTCAGAGCTTATAACCTATAAGAGTGATTTGGAAACGAGATCCAAAATGTGGATGCGCAGTAAAGGCATACCTTATGTAGCTAAAGGTGAATCCTGCACAGTATCTGAAGACACGCCAGCGCCTAATTGCATATGGCTTACGCCTAGAATCAGAGTTGTTTTAGGATTAGATAAGCACATAAAGCCCCCTGAGTTAATAGGCCTCATGCATGGCTGCCCTGTTGTAGATAGAACAGGTATGGTAGATTTTGGTACATCTAAAATAATTACAGATCATCCCATGCCTGACTTCAGCATCATTGAAGAAAATAGATTAGGTTACTTAATGTTAGAGCGTGCAGAAGACTTGTGGCAATGGATTGAGGATGAAGGCCGACTGGGTATTATATGGTGGTCTGGTGGTATAGATTCTACAGCTCTGTTGGTGGCGATGCTAAGAACATCAACACCTGATAGGATGCAACTCATCAAAGTAGGTATGAATCAACGGTCTATTGAAGAATACCCATCTTTTTTTGAAAAGTACGTAAAGAATTTACCTTACATGTTTGTAAGTCATAACGATGGTATGCAAATAGATCTAAATGCCTTACACATTACAGGAGAAATTGGAGATCAGATATTTGGGTCTGATTATCTACGTGCATGCTTTGGTGGGGGTGGTAGAAACTTTCCTGGTAAAGAACATTTTGCAGGTAACATAAAGGCACCTTGGCAAGATGTTATGTCTCTGTTTGTAAAAGATCAACTAAAGGTTAAAGACTTACCTGCTACGTATCACTCACAGATTATGGATACCTATGAGCTTCTGAATACTAAAGCACCCTTAGAGATTAAAACATTATTTGATTTCTGGTGGTGGAGTAACTTCAACTTAAAGTACACACATGTGTCTAACAGACTTCAAGTTAATTCCCCAGACGCAGTAACTGCGAGTAAACGTGTTAAATCTTTTTTCGATTCAGATGAATTCCAAAGATGGTCAGTAAGTAATCATGATAAAAAGATAGGCGATACTTGGAAGAGTTACAAGACACCGTTGAAACGCTTTGTGTATAAATTCAATAAAGATCAAGACTGGTTCGATAACAAAACTAAAGTACAGAGTTTGAGGATGGGGGCTAACCCTCAGTTTTTACTTATGGATTCTAACTATAAACGATTTGGTATCGCTGATAAACAGAAACTTATTACAACATATTTCGGAGGGAAAGATGGTAGGGGTTAATTACAAAGTACACACTATAGATGCTGGGGATAAAACTACGTTCAAATCAAACGTGGAGGACTTGTACAGTTATAGAGTAGATTGCTCAGGTAAAGAGGTTACTATTGAAGAAGGTGATAGCGCTTGGTGGATTGAGGGCACTGACGCGCATATGAGACGTGGGCCTGACACTGTAGAAACTAAAGAAGCAGTCACTGTCATTAGAGGTTACGCTGGTAGAGATCAACGCATAGACATACGAGGTGGAACTAATCTACCTTATATTAATGGTTGTTCATCTGAGCAGATATTTGCACCAGTAAGACCTGGTGACCCTACACTACAATTACTTTACATACCACCACATGCTAAAGAACAGATGCACCACATACATTCTACAGCCAGGGTAGTTAAAGTATTAGAGGGCTCAGGTAAATCAATCATCGGTATGGACAATAAAGAAAGTATAGACCTATACCCTGGCATGATAATAATACTTGATCGAATGATACCTCATCACTTTGAAACAGAAGAAGAATCCTTATTAGTAGCGCCTATACATATTTGGAGTAGTACTTCAACAGAACAAAATCACCCCATGTTTCATGGGACGATACAGACGTAACGTGTTCCACTTTACTGCGGATTACCCCGTGTTAAAAGTATTGGAAGATAACTGGGAAAGTATACTTGCTGAATATCTAGCAGTAGCTAATCAAGTTATCACCTGGCCAGAGCGTCACCTGCACAACGATAAATGGAAAGCTTATGGTTTACTATTTAAAGGCGAATATCTAGATAACGATTGCCCACGTACAACTGAAATAGTACGCAACATTCCTGGGGCGTATATAGCAGGTTTTTCTGTACTAAAAGCTGGATGTATTATTAGTCCACATACAGGCTATACAGATAATGTGTTACGCACACATCTTGGTTTAGTATGCCCAGAGGGTTGTTGGATTAAAGTAGATAACAAATCTTACACCTGGAAAGCAGGTAAGGCTGTACTGTTTAATGATATGCTTCTGCACGAAGCTGCAAATGAAAGTGCTGAAGACAGAGTTGTACTTATTGTAGATATACAAAAAGGTGAGGCATGTTAATCGAGAAAAACAATAATTTCAGGGAAGAAACTAATTTTATTACTGCTACAGAGCGTCAGGAATTAAAGGACATAGTTTTATCTATGCAAGATGACTGGACTCCCATATACCCTGCTGAGGGTAACTTCGGAGCTTCAGCCATAGTAGTTAAAGGTTTATTAGAAAAGCTCGCTAATGCTGGTATAGGTTTCTACCATTTAGGTGATGCGGCTTACACATTGAAGTGTGGGCGTAAACGTGTCAGTGAAATTGACTTTAAAGTTAGAGACAAATTAGTAGAAAAGGCTGGATGGATATTTAAACGAGTTTGTGATAAAGTTACAGAGATAACTGGTGTACCTTCTCAGTTATTCAACCCTAGAGATTTTACATCACCAGGTTTCCACGTAAGTACAGTACCGTTTGATATACCAGGAGCTGCTGAACTACATCAGGATTTCAGTGTAGTGCGCTACATGGATAATGTTGACGAAGACTCTATAACATCGTTAATAGTTTTAATTGAAGAGCCTACGGTGGGAGCATTTCTAGAGTGGGAAGATCCTAATAGCAGAAAGCTATCGCACTACTATTATAAGTATGGGTCACTACATATGTTTAGAGGCAGTTTATTCCATAGGGTAGGCAGTTACGAAACTAAATTAGGAGAACATCGTATTACCTTGCAGTGCCATATGTACTACGATAAGAAACTAAAGTGTAATTTCATATACTTCTAACTGCAGATAGTTAGAGGTATCCACATAAATGGGGCTAAAATTATGATAAAATCAAAAAAAATTATATACGGTTGTAATATGGTAGGATACGCACTATGAAGAGTAATACAACAGACTTAGACCTTGATCCGACAGAACTGGATACATTAGTAGAATGGTCTAATCCACCTAAAATTGAAGACCTTAAGCAAGACTTAACTGAAGCACAGTCGGCACACACTGATCACATTATTAATGTAGATAAGTGGCTAAGTGCTTTAAATGGTGACCAGAAACTTAATACTAAGCCTGGACGTTCTAAAATTGTGCCTAAGCTTATACGTAAACAAGCTGAATGGAGATACGCATCATTAAGTGAACCTTTCCTATCTACAGATGACCTGTTTAACACAGCACCTGCTACCTTTGAAGATAAGCAAGCTGCTGAGCAAAATGGCCAAGTACTTAACTATCAGATTAATTGTAAGATAGATAAGACCAAATTTATTGATGAGTATGTCCGTACTTGTGTAGATGAAGGTACAGCCGTTGTTAAATTAGGTTGGGAGTATGAAGAGGAAATTGAAGAAATAGAAGTTCCTGATTTTGATTTCCAACCGACACCTGAAGCAGGTCAAGTACATCAACAGTTACATGGAATGATGGAACAAAGCCCTGAACAGTTTCAACAGGAAGTTCCACCTGAGATGCAACAAGCACATCAGATGACTATGCAAGGTGGTACACCTGTAATGCCTGTACAAGTAGGAACACATACAGAAGAACAAGTTAAAATTATTAAGAATCAACCTACTATAGAAGTATGTGATTACAACAATGTAATCATTGACCCAACCTGTGAAGGTGATATGGATAAGGCTGAGTTTATCATCTATAGTTTTGAGACATCTATGTCTCAACTAAAGAAAGATGGAAGATACAAGAATTTAGATTTAGTTGATTTAGATAGTGGCAGTGCTTTAGTAACAGCTGACCACGCAGTTGATGACGACTCCAACTTCACATTCAAAGATAAACCACGTAAAAAGATAGTAGCCTATGAATACTGGGGCTTCTGGGATATCAATGAAACAGGTGAAGTAGAGCCTTTTGTGGCCACCTGGGTAGGTAGTACACTTATACGTATGGAAGAAAATCCTTTTCCGGATAAGAAGTTACCTTTCATATTAGTTCAATACTTACCTAACCGTAAGTCAGTTTATGGTGAACCTGATGGTGTACTAATCGAAGATAATCAAAAGATTATTGGTGCTGTAACCAGAGGCATGATTGATGTTATCGGTCGTAGTGCTAACGGGCAGATGGGTACACGTAAGGACGCATTAGACGTAGCTAACTACCGTAAGTTTGAACGTGGTGAAGACTTTAAGTTCAATGCTAACGTAGACCCTAGGCAAGCTTTCCATATGGAAACTTATCCAGAGATCCCGGGCAGTGCATTAAATATGCTCACACTTCAGAATAATGAAGCTGAGTCTTTAACCGGCGTTAAAGCATTTAGCTCAGGTATTTCAGGTCAAGCATTAGGTACAACAGCAACAGGTATCAGATCCGCATTAGATGCTACATCTAAACGTGAGCTAGGTATCTTGCGCAGGTTAGCTAATGGTATTAACCAGATAGGTCGCAAGATCATATCTATGAATGCTGAGTTCTTGAATGATGAAGAAATCGTTAGAGTAACTAACGAAGAGTTCGTAGCTATCAATCGTGAAGACTTAGGTGGAAACTACGACATCAAACTGAATATCTCTACTGCTGAAGCTGATACAGAGAAAGCTCAAGAGTTATCATTTATGTTACAGACTATGGGTAACAATATGCCTCCTGAGATGTCACAGATGGTATTATCAGATATTGCTAAGTTACGTAAAATGCCTGAGTTAGCTAAGAAGATAGCTGACTACCAACCTCAACCAGATCCTATGCAGCAGCAGAAAGCTCAGTTAGAGTTACAGTTGTTACAGGCACAGATTGCTAATGAGACTGCTAAAGCTCAAGAGAATCAAGTTGATGTAGGCCTTAAACAAGCTAAGACAGTTACAGAGCAAGCTAAAGCCAGAGGTATGGATAGTAAATCTGATCTAGATGATTTAGACTTTGTAAATAAAGAGTCTGGTGTACCTGATGCTAATAAAGAGGAACAAATGAAGTTAGCTCATGGACAGGAAATGCAAAAGAAAGAGTTTGATAGACTATCAAATTTAGATAATAAAGCGATAGACAGTATGGCACAAGAAGCTAATACTAATTATCCGGGGTTATAATAATACTTACTGGGAGGTAAAGGTATGACAAATGAGGAACAGTTAGAACATCTAGATGATAGTATGGCAGAAGCTAAACGCTTCATTGATATTAGAGATAGCATAGTTAAGTTGGAGAAGAATCGTGAATTTAAAAAAGTAATTACAGATTACTACTTTAAAGATGAAGCTGCTAGACTAGTTATGGCTAAGAGTTCTAGTCTCACAGAAGACCAACAAGTAGTTATAGATAAAATGATCTATGGCATAGGCTCACTCGCTAAGTTTTTAGATAGCGCTGTAGCTCGTGGTAATCAAGCAGAACAGGCATATGCTGAAGATGAACAAGCTAAAGAAGAAATCATTGCGGAGGGCTTACTATAATGGCATTAGATAACGCATTAGGTATGACAGATGAGGAATTCTTAAACCAAGACTTAAGCACTCTTGAAGACGAATTTGACAACCAAGAATTAGAGGCTAGCACATCTCAAGAGGATGAGCAGCCTACACAAGATACTGAAGTAACAGAAGAGCTAACTTCTGAAGCAGATGTAGAAGATCAGGTAACTGATCCTCAAAATAACGCCCAGGAGCAACCTGAGCCAGAACCTATAGTAGCTGAAAACAGCCAACCTTTTGAGGATACTCAAGCGGAGCAAGAACCAGAAGCTAAAAGTACTGAGCCAGCGTCTCTTGATACAGAAGACAAAGTAAGTGACACAGATGGGGATACCCAGGAAACACCTACCGTAGACTTCCAAGGAGCATATGAGAAGATTTTCTCACCGTTCAAAGCCAATGGCACTGAGATGCGGGTTGATACAGTTGATGATGTAATGTCATTAATGAAGATGGGAGCTAACTATCAGAAGAAGATGGCTGCATTAGCACCTAATCTAAAGATAGTTAAGATGCTTGAGAAGAATAACTTACTAGACGCTAGTAAGTTAAATAACTTAATCGACTTATCTAAGAACAACCCTGCAGCGATTTCCAAGCTAATTAAGGACAGTGGGATAGATCCTCTTGATATTGATACTGATGAAGATGTGCAATACACACCGAATGAGTACCATGTATCAGACAAAGAGTACAAGTTAGATGAAGCGCTTGAAGGTATTAAGGATAGTTCCACCTTCAAACAAACTATTGATGTACTGAGTACACAGTGGGATACTGAGAGTAAAAATGTTATCTCAGATAATCCACAGTTTATCGGTATTATTGATGAGCATATGCAGAATGGCGTGTATGCTGAGATTAATAAGTTAATTACGAAAGAACGAGCTCTAGGTAGACTAGAAGGAATGTCTGACATAAATGCTTATAAACAAGCTGCGCAATATTTAGCTAGTACTGGTGTTTTGAATGATACTGGTGTACCCTCGGCTGCAGTTACACAACCTGTGTCAGATGTATCAAGTAAGACTAAAGCACAGAACGATGCGAAGCTTTCCAATAAAAGGAAAGCGGCAGCATCAACAAAGACTAGTAGCAAACCTGCGACTTCTCAACCAGACTTCTTGAAGATGACGGATGATGAGTTTATGAAAATGGCTGCTGTCTAATTTTAAAGAAGCTTTATAGGAGAATATAATGGCTCAAGTATATGGAAATGGTTCCAACTCAACAATCGGTGCACAGGCTCGCACAGATTTTTATAACAAAAAGGCGCTAATTGCAGTACGCGATAAGCAGTACTTCATGCCTTTAGCAGATGTTCAGGCTATGCCTAAGCATCACGGTAAGACTATCAAACAAGACGTTTACCGTCCTTTGTTAGACAACCTAAACGTTAATGACCAAGGTATTGACGCTGCTGGTTCTACATTAGATAACTCTAAGTTCTCTGCGTGGAATGCTGCTGGTGTTTTACAAGGTTCTTCATACGCTACTGCAGCAGCTGCGACTACTGCTGCTGGTACAGGTGGTTTCACTTCACAGAATACAGGTAACCTTTATGGTTCAGCTACGGATATCGGTACGATTTCTCATAAGCTTCCTGCATTAACTGAGAATGGTGGCCGTGTTAACCGTGTTGGTTTTACTCGTGATCAAATCACTGGTTCAATCGTTAAGCAAGGTTTCTTCACTGAGTACACACAAGAGTCTTTAGACTTTGACAGTGATTCAGAGTTGATGTCACACATCACTACTGAAATGGTACAAGGTGCGACTGAGCTTACTGAAGCTGCGTTACAAGTAGACTTACTTAACTCTGCTACTGGTTCAGGTACTGTTAAGTTCCCAGGTACTGCTACTTCTAAAGCAACTGTATCTGGTACAGCTGACTATGAAGACCTTATGCAATTATCTATCGCTTTAGATAACGCTAAGTGTCCTAAGCAAACTAAAGTAATCACTGGTTCACGTATGACTGATACTCGTACTGTTAACGGTGGCCGTGTAATGTACATTGGTCCTGACTTGATTCCTCTAGTTCGTAAGATGACTGACATTTCTGGTTCAGGTGTAGGTTCTGGTTTTACTTCTGTAGAGAAGTATGCTGATGCTGCTAACATCCTTAACGGTGAGATTGGTGCTGTAGATCAGTTCCGTATCGTTGTTGTTCCTGAGATGCAGTATGATGCAGGTGCAGGCGCTTCTAGTGCTGACATCTACCCTATGCTTGTTGTAGGTGATGGTTCATTTACTACTATCGGTTTCCAAACTGATGGTAAGACTGTGAAGTTCACTACTACACACAAGAAGCCAGGTAAAGATATTGCAGACCTTAACGATCCGTACGGTGAGAAAGGTTTCTACTCTATCAAATGGTACTACGGCTTCATGGCATTACGCCCTGAACGTTTAGGTATCATCTGGACTAAAGCGTAAGCTTTAAACCTTTGGTAGCCCGTTAGCACGCAAGTGCGGTGCGGGCTGCCTCACTAATTCCCGGGAGGAACTATGAACATGAACGAAATGACATCTAAACAGATAAGCGATAAGCTAGCCGAACACGGTATTAAGATGCACTTTAATTCAAACAGATTAAAGCTTGAGGAAGCTTTAAATAATTTAACAAGTAATAATGAGGATAACATTATGGAAGCAGCAGTACAAGACAACGGAGTCACAGAAATTACTCCTGACATGCTAGAAGATTTTAAAATCAACGGCGTAGAACTAGAAGGACTTCGTGAGCAAGACGCCATGAAACTAATCAGAGTAATCGTTAGACCTAACGATCCACTGAAGCTAGACGCTAATGGTGAAATCTTTACATTCGGTAATAGCACAGCTAACCGAGGTAAGTCTGTACGTAAGTATGTACCTTTCAATAATGATGAAGGCTGGCACATTCCTAATATTATCTTTGAAAACATCAAGGCTGCTGAGTGTCAAATCTTTAAAAAGATTACACGTAATGGTCAAGACACTATGGAATCTACAACTATCAAAGCTTACAACGTAGAGGTATTACCTCCACTTACACAAGCTGAGATTGATAAGATTGCAGTTAAACAAAAGGCAACTAATTCATTAGGATAAAACTATGGCTACAATCAATACTTCAGATTTAACGCAAGCTAGCGGCGTAACTACTAGTACAGACGGTAAATACACTGTAACGGGTACTGGAGTATTTGATGACCTTATGGAGGCCGTTAACGCCCATCTAAGCGCCCAGTTTAGTTTAGGTAGACTAACAGGTACCGATTACGCTACGGTGTACTTAGGAGCTATTCAGAGCTCTCTACAGAACTCTGTACAGTTTGTTTTAGGTAAGCAGCAAGCAGACAAGCAAGCAGATTTAATTGCTTCTCAGATAATTACAGAGACTCAAAGTAAAGATGCTGACTTAGCTATCAAGCGTCAGCAAATTATCAATGAGCACTTCCAAAATGGTATGGAAGTTAATGAGTACATCTGGGAAGTTGAGTATGTGGGTAATCTAGGTAAAACGTACACGTACGTAACTATCGAGAACCTTACTGAGAATGATGTTATAGCCTTGATGACGGCTGACCCACATGAAGTAGCTTACCCTGTAGTTAGCTCTGTTACTCTTAACCAAACTAACAACTTACAACATAAGGGTGAATCTACTGCGTCTACTATGATTGCTAAGACTCAAGAGGAACGCGACTTACTTAAACAGAAACGCATTACTGAGCATGCTCAAACATTGACTGAAACTATTGGTTCTACTATTGCTACGGGAAGTATTATGGGTAAGCAATCAGAGTTATTTACACAACAAGCTGATGGCTTTAAGAATGATGCCAAGAACGCATTCAATAAGAACATGGCTGATATCATCAAGATGCAGATTAACACTGCTGGTGACTTTAATGCGAGTAAGTATATCGATGTAGGACATTTATTAGACGTCTTCCCAAGTGACCCTAACGTAACACCGTCAACGTAATTTAGTGCCATGGGTTGGAATCCGTTTAAGAAAACAGTTACCTACCAGTACTGGAATGTAGCTACTACCTCGTTAACGGATAAACCTCTACCAGACGGGTTTCACGACTTCGCTATAATCAATGATTCAGTTAACGGTATAGATTATTTCAAAAGTTTAGAATATCTAAATTATAATGCAGGTAGTCGTACTAACTATCGACAGATAACTAATAAATTTAGTAAGTATGATTATTACGGAGGCTTTGCTGAAGTAAATATAGGTAATAACTATGTACCAGCTAGCCTAGTAAAAGCTAGAATTAATCCAAGTGACCCTAGTGCTGTAACCATAGTAAGTAGTTCAATATCTACTTTAGATTATGCTGGGTGGGTAGCTACCTATTTAGTTAATGAGTTTGGTCTAAATACAACTACTAATAAGTTCACAACGGATAGCATAGAGTTCTCTGTAGATTTTAGTACAGCGAATAGTGTAGATAACACTATTGAGATTACTAACATAGTAGCAGCTAGTACAACTGTATTAGACTTACCCCCAGAACCCGTTGGTAGTTCTTATAATGTTACTTATACAATAACCACGACTACTACAGCTGATCCTCCAGTCACTACTGTGTCATCTATACGTACTTGGACATATGAGATAGGTTCAGGGATATACCCGGAACTAGATACGTATACTACTCTTCCGGAAAATGACCCTACGGTATTTCAGATAATGCCACCATTGGATATTCGTAAGGATGGTACTTACACTCACGATGACGCGTCTAGACATGCTGATTACGATGACTATGCTAAATCACTTGGTATAGTGCCTAAAGATATTGCTGACGCTTTCCAAGGTCAATCTGATATGGATAAATTAGATCATATTACGGTTGGTCAGGGTGTAGATTTAAAAGCTAAAGATAAGCATAGCTTACGTTACTGTATTGATTTTATTACTAAGCTTAAAGGTTTAGCTGATACACATACATTTAACTATGCTGTTAATGGCACTAATGATAATATCAGCAAAGGATTTAATACACAGAGCACTAGGGGTTACACTGATGCTGCCAACAGTACATATACAACATCACACAGAAATGTACCCACAGAATTAGTAGACATACCTGGGATAGATTTAGTAGTTTCCTTTAATGACTTTGCCTATGGATTAACCTACGCACATATTGATATACAACATCACAGTAAAACCGAAGTAGATGCTAATACTTTTTTAACTGATATACGAGATGCAGACGTAAATGTATCAGACCATGGAAGAGTTCAAGGGATAAAGTACAAGTCAGTTATTAATAATAACTTTAGCTTAACGTACACTAATACCGGCGTTACTATTGACAGCGGTGTTTGGGGATACTTAGACTCTATTTTTCAAAACTTAACAACTTCTACAGTATCGTCAATTACGTATTACAGAATAAATAAAGATGACAGTGTAGACAGCTACATGCTGGTGGCACCAGTAATGTCGCATTACGTAAGAGATGCACAATCTAATCAACATAAACTTGTGTATATAAACCTTGAGTCAGCAGATGCAGATATATACCTACCACTAGATTGGCGTATAGTTAAATCATATAATAACCAAGAATTAACATCACTCACCACTAGTAGTATGCACCTTATTATGTATTACGCATACTGGGAGCAAAAAGAAGTATGGAATTGGGGGCTTATCCTAATTGTCGTAGCTATCATTGTGTATGTATACACAGGTTATGATATTAGTGCGGCTTTAGGAAAGACAGCTGCATCATTAGCTACTACCTTAGGAGTAACACTATCTACTGCATACGTAATAATGGCAGTTGCCTATTTAGCTTCTATGGGAGTGTTTGGTGAAGATTACGTAATATTAGGCCAGGTGGCTTTATTAGCTATCGGTATGGGCACTAGTACTTCCACTTTAGGTGCTAATGCCTATACAGCTATGAATGCTATACAGGTTATTAATATTATGAATACTTACAAGATGCAACATATTATGGATGATGCTGAGGCAATAGAAGCAATGGGACTAACTCAAACACTATTAGCAGAAGAAATACAAGATGGTCTAGATGAAGAATATGAAGCTTCTGGATACTACTATAGTGCAATTAATAGAGGGTACATACAGCAAGCCTTAATTAATATACGTAAAGTAGATACTTTAGAAGCTATGCCTACAGCACAGTACTTCCAGAGGGTATTGAAAACAACTTCACCTAGACACATTTATAGACTACAATACAAATACACATAATAGGAGAACAATTATGAGCACACATTCACCGTTTGGCTATTTTGGGGGTGTAAATCCCTTTAAATGGAATAATGTTGCAAGCAACAGCACAGCAACAAATGGATTCGTTGATCCACAATCTGCTGATTATGACTTTTCACAGTTAGGTAATACAAGTGTGCAATCCCCAGACTCTGTTCCTGGTTTTGATAGTGGTAGAGGGTTTGGCGAAACTTCATTAAGTGACAGTTTCAGTTTAGGTTTTAACAAAGGTACATTACAGCTAGGTACAGCAGCATTAGGTGCCTGGAACGGCATTCAACGGAATAAAGCAGCTAAAGCAGCTAATGTTATTGCACGTGAAGAGTTAGCTCAAAATGCTAAGTCTTTTGATATTAATAGTGGACTACAGTTAGCTACTATGCAAGCTGAAGAAGGTAGACGTAATGCTTATGCTGGTGGCTTCTTGGATGACAGTCAACGTTCAGACAGATTCAAGGATTACGATTTACAAAAGCTTAGTGTAGCATAGGGGTAGTTATGTATAACTGGAAGAACGTACAATACGCAAATAGCTCAGGCATTCTAAGTGCCATGGCTGAGAATGATAAACAAGCTGCTGCAGGAAGACAACAGATAGTAGATTCTATTACAGGATTCGGTGATGCATACTCTGAGCTACAGACAGGTAAAGCTACCGCTGCTTTAGCCGGCGCTAGTACTCCAGAACAAGCCCAAGATATCTTCAATCAATACCAACAAGGCGCTAACGGTTTTGTAGATCAAACTGCTTTAGCTGAAAATTTCCGTACTCAAACTAAAGAATTTAGAGATATAAGGGAGTCTGACGCTAACATGGCGTATAAGAATTCTCAATTAGATGTATCTAAGGCTAATCTAGCAATTAAACAAGGTGAGTTAGACTTTCGGAATAGGGCACAAGGTCACTTAGAGACTATGTTTGATGCTAGTGGTGACGCTGCTCCTTCTAGTAATGGTACGGATTACTCTAGTAATAAGACCTTTGGTACTGTAATGGGTACTTTTAATAAAGGTAACTACGGTAAAGCACAAGTCAATGATACTATGGGTAAAGCTGCCGGTGTTGATTATAATTTTGGTGGCTTATACTCTACCAAGAGATCAGCAGGGGTTATCCCGTTATTAACACAAGCTATCCAACGTAGTAGTGAGCTTAGTGGTACTGAGAGAGATGCACACCGTACTGGTGTATTACAAGACATTACTACCAGTGGTTTCCAACCAGAATTTAATGCTGAACTGAAGAAGCAATTCTTAGAGGGCATTAAGACTAACCGTGCTGAAGAAACTCATGTCACAACACGTGATCAGAAGAACTACATGACTAATGTAGCTAAAGAAATTAATAACTCTGAAACTATACCTCAAACTTTAGAGGAATGGAAGAATAAGTTTTCAGAAATTTCTCTGAAAGGTAATATGACTAAAGCTGATGCAGCTAAGAAGTTTCTACCGCAGTTAACTGGATCTGTACGTGAACTTATTAAGCAGTATTATCAAGAGGAACTCTACGTAGCTCCTGATGGCCAACCTAAAGGTAAGATACATAAACCTGGTTCTTCAGATGATAACTTCGCTTTAGAGATCATTCAGAATAGGAGTATGCAAACAGGTATATCACAATTTGTTCAGTCTTTGGGTTTAGATAAAGCTACAAATGAAACTATCCTGAATTCTTTAAATGAAAACTTAGGTGTAACATCGCTACAAAAGAGCAGAAAAACTACTTTTGATGCGGCTGTAGAAGCAAAAGCTAAGTACGAGAAGGAAAAAGAAAAGGATATCTTTACTCTTAATAATAATACTGACTTTAACAAAATGTTAGGTCCTGTAGATAAATACCAAGGCGCACACGAAGATGTGGGCGAAGCTTTCAACCTGTTACAACAAGATGGTGATCTACACGCAGCAGGTTTCTTAAATAACAAAGATATCTTTTATAAAGAGATGCGTTACTTTAACCCAGGAGCAGATAACGATACATTCGGTGCTGATACAGGTTCATCAATGACTGGCGACTTTGAAATAGGTACTATGGCTAAACAGTCAGGTGACCTTAGAGACTATAGCTTAGGCCGTACAGCCCCAGACTTATTAACAAGACTTAAAAATCATAACAAAGATGAAAAGTCACCAGACCATGTAACTGTTGAAGAAATAAAAGCAGCACAATGGCGTACTGATGAACCTACAGAAGTGGCTCTAATAATGAAAATCGTATCTTTACAGGCGTTAAAGCTACGTAATGCAACGGAAAGTGCATTTGACAATGCAATTAGAAACTATAAATAACATGAACTAAACAATAGGAAAAATTCCATGGGTATACTAGATGATGGCTCTTGGTCAGATATCGGTACCACTTCGCAGACGAAGTCAGCCGACCTTTTTGACAAAGCAGTACAGAAACAAGCAAACATACACAGAAAAGCAGCAGGATTAAAATCTCAACGAGAAGTACAAGGTGTACAACCAATCCTTGATGAGGGTGTTAACTCCTTTACGTATGATAATGTTAATAGTGCAAGAAATGATGGTGACTCTCATGGAGCAACTACCGATGAAGGCTACGATCACGGCCAACGTTTTAAATATAATGACACACCCGAAACAAAAAATTTAACCGCTTCACAACGTGCCACCCAGTATCCTTGGGCAGCATCGTATTACGGCATCCCTTTAGAACGTGTTACTGATGAGCTAATCTACGCATCAGGCAGAATGTCGACTGATAGAAAAAATGCACTAATATCTGAAGGTCAAGGTACACTAACTGAAGAAGGCTTTGTAGAACGTTCACCTGCTGATATGCAACCCGTATACGATAAAGACGGTGAGTTGATCTCGGGCATGGAACCTCAGTGGTACCGTATTGAAGGTGAGAGTACCTATGATCCCGCATCTACTAGGTATAAGGGTGATAAACGAATTAAGTTTGATTCAGTAACTAACCCATACACTGGGGTAGATGTTATTGAGGCTATGAACACACCTGAGCATAACGTTAGGTGGTTTAACGATAACCCTAGACAGAATGCTATACGTGAAGCTTATGATGCAGAACATGGCACTGCTAAAGGCGCAGGTACTCTACCTTCACTTGTTCAAGTTAAAGCTAACCGTAAGTATGGTTTTGACGTATTCCGTCCTAAGGATGCATCTAACCCAACACACACCGGCTTCAGAAAGAATAACCTAAATGAGGTTGATGCTAAACGTCTAGCAGATTTAGCTAATAAACACCCTGAGGCTACTTTAGACGAGCTAATGGGTTCTACTGTAAGCAATTCCTTAGCCAAATTTGGACAATCTACCTTAAACATTACTGGTGACTTGGCTCAAGGTGCATCCCGTCCTGTACGGGCAGCTCTAGAGTTTGATACTGATCTAAAAGAATTGACTAAGAAACGTTTTCAGCATGGCACAGCTTTCATGCCTAAAACTGATACAGATCACAAGATAAAGGATTACTACTTTGATGAGAATGCGCAAATTTCGGGTATTAACTTAGACAGAGCTCATGATCGATTCTTAGATTTATCAGAAAGAAGTAGATCACAGTTCTCTGCCGAAGACACAGAGTTCTACGATAGCTTTTTAGGTAAGTCATTCCAAGATGCAAATGAAACTGTAGTTGCTGCTAAATGGCGAGCAGCAGCCTCTAAAGAAACAGCTGAACAGATTGATGCATATTCTAAGTTACTTGATGATGTAGTAATCCGTACTATGCGTGCACAAAGAGAAGATGCCCGTTTTACTAAAACATACCAGAGCATTGCACATAATGAAGATGGTAGTGCTAAAGACTTAAGCTATAAAGCTTTAGGTGCTATTACAGCATTTTCTGAAATGTACGCTAATGACCCTACACAAGCCCCTATAGATTTCTTTACGAATCTACCTTACATGGTAGGTTTGGTATACACAGGAGTACCAGGAGCAGCCGCGTTAATATCAGCTAAAGACGAAGATTTGGTAGCTGAATGGCAAGAGATGAACCCAGGCAAAACTCAGACTAGTGAAGAGCGCTTTATTACAGCTGGTAGTTCGGCGTTAGCAGTAGGTGCAGAATACTTTGGTGACCGTTTTATTCTTAAAGGTAAGCTAGAAGTACTACAAAAAGCCATGGATAGAGTGGCTGTAAAGTCTAATATACTGACTAAAGCAGTAGTTAAAACTGGTGAGTATGCTACAAAGGGTGCTGTAAGTACAGTTGTTGAAGGAGCATCTGGTGGTACCACAGAGTTTGCTGAGCAATACGCTGTAGAGCAAGATCTCACTAAGATAGATGATACTAAGGTGTCTTTATCAGCTGCACATGAAGCAAGAGCTGGTAGTGCTGGTGGTGTGATCATGGATGCAGGACGTGATGTTCTACCTAGTGATGTTAATACAAACAAAGTTAAGCTAGATAAGCGTAATGATATTCTAAAAAATGATAAGCTTACCGACCAACAGCGAGCTAGAGTAGTTAAGAGCAGAGATAAGACTATTCAGAATCTTATAGGTCAACGTCACAAGATTAAGCTTAAAGACATTGATACGGTAGTGGGTCTAACCAATATACCAGAGAAGATCAAAAAGTCCCTTAAACAGCTTATTTCGAAGAATGAATTAGAAGATACAGACCTTGACGCATATCTTGATGAGCTAAATACTATTGCTCAATTTTCTAACGCTATTACAGGTGAATCAGGTACTACTATAGAAGACAGCCAAACATTGCTGGACATTCTTAAGAATAAACCTGAAGAAGAAATTGTAGACCCCACAAATCCTAAAGATGCCAAAGAAGCTTTAGCCGGTCATTACAGACTAATTACTGCTTTAGAGAAAGGTATTGCTGAGCATAATAGACGTGCACAGATAGATGTTATCTTAGCTCAAGTTACTGATGTAGACTCAAGTGATGCACTCACTATAACAGTACTGAATAATGCTAGAAAGAATGCTATTGCATATACTAAAGCAAATGCTGCAGACAATATTCAATACATTAAAGATGACTATAAGGAGCTTACTGGTAAGTATCCTGAAAATACAGCTACGTATATAAAAAGAGAAGCTGAACAGATTGCAAACGAAGAACAAATTCTTGCAGATGAACTAATTAGACTTAATACGCCTATTGCTAAGACGCTTGATAAAGCTAAGGTAACAGCTGTTAATAGTGAAAGTGCCAATACAAGTTTCAAGCCTGTTGGTGGTATAGATGTAACCCATCCAACATATAATGCGCAGTCTGAGGTAGATCAGATACTAGATAAAGGTATCAAGACTATTATTAAAGACCCTGAGTTAAGTAAAAACTTACTCATACACAATAGTAATTTAGATATACAGATTAAAAATCTAATTAAAGCAGGAAATACAGAGGATGCTGCTATATTACAAGGGCAGAGAAAGTCTTATGATGAGATTGTAGCTGCTATACGTAAAAAAGTAACAGACGAAAAAACAAGAACAGAAGTCGTACCGACTGAAACAGAAGAAGTACTTTTCTCCATTGACCCATCTACATTAGATAGTAATGAATTAAATAACTTAGATGATTCTAAGTTAACAGAAGAACAACTAGAACTTAAACGGTTACAGCTAGAGCGTAGTGCATTAAATTCTGAACGTGCTGATAAAAATGTAGCAGACGTTCATGAAGAAATCATGTTTGGTGATAACGATACTAAACGAAGTTTTACTTACTATGAAGGTCAAGCTAACGATGCCATGACTGGCACTGAGCGTAACCAGTTAGGTAAATTTGTTCAACATATGAACAAAAAATCTGAAGTACTGAGTGGTGCGTATAACCAAGTAATTTCAGGTACTCCTAATATGGAGATTGAGGTAGATGCAGCCCCTGCAATAGACTATGTTAAAGAAAGTGCAAATGAGCTTAATAAAATAAGCAACTATTTACACGGAGCTATTGACCGTGAAATGAGTGGTATGTTCGCAAGTATGATGAAAGGTACTGCTCATCAGATGCTTAACAAAGAACTCAGCCAATTTAGTAATTTAGATAACATAACTGAAAACAGTCTTAAAGGCATGCGTTCAATGATGCTTGATAAGATGCAAGGGCAAGTTTCAAATAAAAACATAGCAGAGTACGTTAAGGCCTTTGATGCGTACGCACAGGGTGTATTAAATATGCAAAAGGCGAAAGCCTTAGGTACGAATACTGCTAGTAAAACAACTAAAAAAGTTGCAGCACAAGTTATCTGGATTAAAAAGGATGACTTAGACGCCGCACCTATACTACAAGCTGTTGAATACGTAGATAACCCTGCTGGCCTTGAATATGAGAATTTAGAAAACCCTGAGCAAGTAACTAGTCACTACAAAATACACCGTAACAGTGGTAATTTGATAGAGGCTATTAAAAAAGAAGCTGAATACGGTGTAGTTACTGAGCAAGTTATTAATAAAATTCTTGATGGTAAACAGGCCATTACAGATCAAAATGCTGATAGATTTAGTGCAGATGAAATTACTGCTATTGAGAACGCTTTACCAACAGAAATGTCAGACTTAGATGTACAAACACTAAATACTGGTGAAATATTAGATGACACAACTGAAACTGCCGAACCAGTCGAAGTCGTACAGACGGAGTCTGTAGAGACTGAGACGGTTGAAACTACACCTGTTCCTGAAGTAAAAGTTGAAACTAAAGTTGAAGTAAAACCTACTACTAAAACAGAAGAAGTTAAACCTGCAGAATTTCCAGTTACCATAGGTAAACAGGAACTAGTTATTAAAGGTGCTAAAGTATATAGTGCTAAGTCGGGTAAAGAGGTAACAGTACAACGTACTGTTAACAGAGCATTTGGTGTTAAAGCACACAATGAAGGTAGAGCTGTTAATGTTACTTACAAAGATAAGAGTTACTTAGTTAATGATAAAGGCGTTATCTTAACTAAAGCTAAAACTAATTCTGGCAATATCGTACACACTAAAGAAGATAGCGTTCGAGCTGGGATCCTAGAGGCTGCTAATCAAGTATTCATCCAGAAAGGTTCACCTATTAGATTAGTTGAACAAGTAGACATTGCTGAAGTGATAGTTGAAGATGCACAACAAACTAAAGCTAATGCGGTAGAACTTAATAAGGTACCTGTAGTAAAAGCTAAAGCAAAGCCTACTGAAAGTAAAAAAGTAGTTGTTGAAACTGAAGTAATAGCTGAGATTACTAAAGTAAATACTGATGGTACTGTAGGTATCCCAGGTAACTCTATCATCAAACAGTACGATGGTAAGTTTCCAAATATCTCTAGCCAAAGCGGTGAAGGTAACATTACTAACCACTTTGGAACTAAGAATAAAAAACGTGAGTCTGTATTCACACTTAGTAAGTCTGGTGGTGTATCCATAGATACTATTAAGAGTAGCAGCGAGGTATTAGTAGCTAAAGTGAATCAGAAGCTTCAAGAAAAAGGACAAGATCCGATTGATGCTAACCCTATGTATCTAGAAATCCTAGGTAATACTGTTACAAATTTTAAAAAGGATTATGCAGCAAAAGGCCCTAAAATAGCTACTACTGCGGGTGTTTCAGTAACTAAATCACTAAAAGCATTCCATGTAAAAGATTCGCAAGGTAAGTACACATTACCTGATGAGGTATTTCTAGCTGCGGCTATCACAGGCCTGCAATGGTTGAGTGAGAATTCAGGTAGATTAAATAGTAAAGATGACACCCAGGTTAAAGGTTTCTTGGGTTTAGATAGTAAAGAAAAACTTTCAAATACAGAACGCGCCACTGTAGAAGATATGGGTTACATTTTCCCAGATGCATCAGGTAGATTAGGTAAACAGATATTAGAAGCACTAAACATAAAAGCTTTACGAGATACTGAGTACGTACTGAAAAGAGGTGAAGCTACTGTAAGCCCGGAACACACCCAAGAAAGTGTGGAAATGGCTCTAGGTATGTTAGCGCTAACAATGTTATCTAGCATTGATGCTAGCACTATTGAAACTCGTTTTAACCCAGGTAGTGGTCCGCTTATTAACATGCAGAATGTTAAGTTAACTGACTTACCTATTAGAAGTAATATAGATAGCGAAACACTCATAAAAGATGCAGAGGGTAATACTATCGACCCTGCAGAGGGTAATTTCCTAATGGATGAGACAGGTAACTTTATTAATACCTTTGTTGATAAATACGGTAATGTCAAAGAAGTATCTCACCCTATGTCCAAAAAGTCATTTACTACTTTACGCCTTAATGATAGCATTACAAGTGCATCTAATAAGAAAGAAGAAAATAATGCTTTAAAACAGTTCATCCAGTTTATTAGATCACAGTCTAGTCATGCAGAAGCATTATTAGGACATAACATCAGTAAAAATGGTGTGTTCAGCAAACCTGTACTTGAAGTACAAACAAATATGCGAGGTAGCCTATCTAAGGTTAGTACTAGACGTCAGGCATTAATGAAGCGCTTACAAAGTATCCCTCAACAAGGTAAAGTTGGTGAATTAGCCTTATGGAATAGTTTAAGTCTTGAAGCACAGCAACACATATCTGGTGTTACAGATGTGGATACTAAACACATTACACGTAGAGATTCTTTTACCGCGTCTAATAAAGCACTTCTTCAAGAGATTGATATTATCAATATGTATGATAATGCAGTATTCTATTATCAGTATGGTGTCCAGAAGCAAGGCCGTATGATGATTAAGAGTTCAGGCATTAACCCTATGAACAGTAAGATTCATAGACACTTAGTGGCAGCTAAGTCTAATCCTACTACTGTAACTGCTAAAGACACAGCTATGCGTAATATCTTTAAGATAGCAGTAGCTGCAGCATTTGGAGCTCCTATTGATAAACAAGGAGCACAGAAGTCTATTGATGATTTTGCAGACATAATGGGCAACCCTGTTGTAGCAACTGCTTTAGATATCTTGAGAGATCCTGAACAAGCTGCTCTACATGAAGAAGCTATTTTATCTGTACACGAATTTATTCAGGTAGATCCAGCAGGCAATGAAACTAAACCTTATGCTAATAAGGTGCACTTACTAGAAGGCTTAGCCGCATTACTCGCGTATTCAGAAGGTAATTTCAAAACAGATATTACTGTAGAAATCGATGGTATTACTAATGGTTACGCTATTAGTTTATTACAATTCGGCGGTAAGAACCTTAAACAAGCACTGGCACAAGTAGGTGTATCTTTAGGTAATGCAGAAGACTATGGTACTTGGTTAGCTGACCCAAGCAACATCGATGTGTATCTTTCTCTAGCTAAAGAGATGAATGCACAACGTAACAGTGCATCTATTGTTGAATACTATGAAAAAGCTTATACAGATCCGAGTACAGGTGAATTAAAGTACCCTAAAGGGTTACTCGCTGTAATGGAACGTTTAACTAAGTCTGTTAATGGTAAACCTGTGGTCAACACTAACGCATTTATCTCATTAGATAGGATTGATGGCGAGATTAAAAACAAAGAGGGTGACCTAACTAAGTTTGCAAGAGATTTAGCCAAAGACCCGTTAATGACCACTAACTATAGTGCTCAACTAAATACGGTACTAGGTAAGATGACTAAAAGTGCTATTGAGTCTATGTATGACAAGATGGCTAAAATCCAACTAGAATACGACACAGGTGATAAGGGCAAAGCAGAAAAATCAGCAAAAGATTTAGGTAATGCTATTGGTTTATTCTTAGGATTTGAAGTAGGTACTGTTAATCTAGTAGCTGAGTTAGCACAAGGTAATCTAAAGAACTATAAATTACACCCTACAGATATAAATAAGCTAATGTCTGCAATACGTTATATCTACAAACCATCATTAGATGCAGGCCTTACCAAGATATTAGGTAAAGAAGGTGATGTTAGTACTTTACGTGGACGTAAAACACTAGTAACTCGAGGCTATGAGTGGATTTACACAGGGTATGTTGAAGCCTATGAAGATGGTGTTACAGGGTTAGGTGTTAAACACCCAACGAGAGAGCAGAAAAGAGAAGTAGCACGTAGCTTACAGGGTACTTATTACCCAAAATATCAATCTGCATGGGATGACACAGGCGAAAACGAAACGTTTATCGACATTCTTACAAGCAAACAAGTAGACAGTACTGAAACAATTCAGTATGAGTATGCTATGCCTGGGTATACGACTTACTACAAAGGAGCAAAACCACTAAGTGAGTCTGCTCGTAAGTCTAAAGATGCTAAAACACGTAACACTACGTTGTCTACCACTGAACCAGATAGCCCAGGTGCTAAGGCTATCGTTAATGCAACACAAAGTGTTGATGCTGATTCTATGGGTACAGTTTCTGAAGTGTTAGAGTTCTTAACATTATATGATGCTGGAATATTCTCTATTAAAGATTTACAGCAAGGTAAAGAATTGTATAACGATGTGTTCATCAACATGAACCTGGCGCATAACTTTATGGAAGTTACGATAGAGAATATGAAGAAGCTTCAAAAACTCTTAGCTAAAGACCCAGACAGAGCAAAAGCTGTTGCTGAGCGTTACTTTAAAGAGTCGCATGAAACTAAACATTTACCTTTTGATTCACCAATAAGAGAGGAAGTTACATTATCTGCTGCAATTACATCTTTAGAAGATGCCTTAAGAAACGTTAAACGTGAGTTACTACTTCTTGAGGGTTTAAACAAAGTTACAGAAGAAGTTGTTAAAAAAGATGGAACAACAGAGACACTGACACACTACCCGAATGTTTACCAGTTAAACTGGCCAGACGTCAGTAAGGTTACAGATAACGCAGATACACATTATTCGTTAAAAGCGAATATAGGTGCCCAAGTACATAGAATGTTCTACACAGAAGGTAGTGCTAAGAACGTCAGTGACCTGTTTGACTTCTTCGGCAATAGAGCTAAAAAGTTCTATCATTCGCCTGAAGCGTACGCAAAAGAAACAAGACAGTTGGGCGAGGTAATAGATAAATTAATCTTACCTGCTGTAGGTATTTTAGATAACCTATCTATTGAAGGACTTAGTGCTAAAACCTTTGCTCATGGTAAATACGAGCCAGGAAAAACTAAAGTTACAGTTACAGCAAATAAAAGTAAACCTGAGACTTATTCTGAATCTACAGGACAAGAGGTGTACGTTCATGAGTTAGTTCATGCTATTACACAGGTAGGTATTGAGCACGACTCTGCTATAAGACCAGAGCTACAACGTATATATAACTACTTAAGAAAAGAAGTTACTGTTAATGATTTCTTAGACCCACACACTCTCAAAAGTGAGCAAGCAGAAAAAGAGGCAGCGCAGCGTATCTATGACCGTGTCTTCCCGAAAACTGGTGGTGTTAAAAGTGAATTACATGAGCTTATGGCACATGGTTTAACTAACCCTGCACTTATTAGAAAGTTAGAAACTCTTAAACCAGTTACTGCAAACATGGACTTAAAAGGTAGGTCTGTATTAGAAGCTTTTCATAACATTATAGAACGTATAGTCAATGTGTTCAGACGTGTGTTTAATGGCGAAAAAGTACCTAAAAACATCCATGATCAGTTATTTAGTTTAGCTCAACGTATTAATACAATTAATATGGATCAAAGAGGTGCTGTAGCTAAGTACCTATACAACAAGAATATCGTTTTAAGACACAAGCAAGCTAATACCTTATTTGCTAAAGGCGTTAACTACGTTTTAAATGGTGGAGCTAAAAAAGTAGGTGACCACTTATCTAAGCGTAGGGAAAAACGTAAAGAAAACCCTAGTAAATCTATCGTAGTACGTACTTTGAAAAATATTGAAAACATACCACTAATAGGTGCCAAGCTAATTTCTAGTAAACAAGCTAGAAAAGCTATGGAAAAAAGTATAAGTAGAGCTAATGGTGCGGTGGGTAATTTTGTTAGATCCACAATTAACGAACTAGGTAGCTTAACTCCTATGGAGTTTGTGAATATGATGTTCTTATCTAATAAGAATGTTGATGCAGAGCGTAGAAAAGCTAAAGAATTACTAGCTTCGGTCCTCAAATCTTCGTTTGTAGGTAAGAAAGAGCCTACACATCATCAGTTAGTAGCATTGACTAGATTTGTGCTTAAAACAGACGCTTCAGCGCTGTTGCATAATGATACTTATACTATGGACGAAGTCTTAAATATGTTCAAAGACCCTAAGTATTTAGCACAACAGTTACAAAAGTATCATGCTAAGTTAGATACAGCTAATAACAGCTATTACAGGAACAACGTTAATGGCTTAGCTGACTTAATGGTATTTGGTGAAACTACTCAGAATAACTCAATGATGAATGCTTATTTCATCAGCACATTGGGCAGTAAAAGTAATATCAAAGACTGGGAAGATTTAGATATGCTAATCAGTCTTGTAGCGATACATAAGACTGTAAACGCTTTTGAAGGTGCGCAAGAAGATTTAGTAAAATTAATTAATTCAGAAATGTCAGTAAACCGTGATGTTAACGGTGTGACTGAAATGCTATTAGAACATCAGGCGTTCAAAACACGTGCTAGGGATAAAAACTTTACTGATAAGAATGGTAATGTACAGTACGGTTTGATGGCTAAGGGTTACATAGCTAAGCTCTACGATAGCACTCATGACATGGTAACCGAGCCTCTTAGAGTACCTAAAAAGAGTTTAACTGGTAAAGTCGTTAAAGGTTCTGATGGTAAGCCCGTTATGATCGATAACATTGAAGTTATGCGTAAGTTAGGATATGAGTATCAAGGTAAAGTCCCGGATGTTAATGGATTAAACATAGGACCAGTGGGTCTGTTTGTTAACAAGTTAACTGTTGAGACAGGTAGAACAAAAGGTATCGCATCAGCAACAGCTCTAAAAGCCTTCGGTACATCTATTATGGGGATATTAGCTAAAAATGTACTGTTAAAGGGACAACTTAGATCAACTATTGGTCTTATGGTTAGATCTGAAGGTGCTAAAGCAACTGATAAGAATACTAATGGTGTACATGCTAAAGCACCTAGAGCAATGATTCCTAGAAGAAATAGTACAGGTAAGATTGTAGATTATAGGATTTCTATAAAACATGATAAAGTTGAAGCACTACTAAATCAAAACTTAGATGCTATTGAAGTGTTGGCTACGATGGAAAGCCACATGATAGATAAAGAAGCCTCAGAAGAGGTAAATGATTCTATTATTAAACTACTAACTAAAGATAGAAAGAGTATGAGCGCCAAGGATGCGCATAACTGGGTAGATATCTTAAGTCTTGATTATCACGAAGAATATGTTTCAAACTTTCCTAAGAAAATGCGTCAGGCTATCGTAAGAAATTCAACTATTGATGATAAAGGTAAAGCTCAGTTTTTTGTGCAAAAAAGGGTTTTAGACGTTGCTTTCGGTTTCAAACAAGTATCAGTAGGTGATGCGTTACCTGATGGTAGGTTTAAAAGAGTAGCTACGTTAGTAGAAGGGTTATGGCAATGGGCTACACACAGAGCTATTGTTAACGTAGTAGTTAAGATACCTGCTGTAGGAACCGCTAACGTAACATCTAACTTTGCTATAACTCTACTGCATGGCATGTGGCCACATAAAACTATCGCTGCTTTATATAAAGCATGGAAGGCCTTAGATCAGTATCAAGCAGATGTAGATACGTTAACTAAAATGATATATAAAGCACAGGCTAGACCTGAACTACTTAACAACCCTAAAACTAAACGTAAGATGGAATTGCTTGGAAATAATATTAGTAAAAACCGACTACATAAATTTATGAGTAAAGGTTTATTTACAAGTATTACTGAAGATATTCATGTTTCTGAACATGCGAGTAAAAGAAGTATAGATGCTTTCGTTAAAGATAGATTTGGTATAACAATACCTAAACCTATGATTAAAGCAGCACAACACCTGTACCTGGGCAGTACTACACCAACAGGTAATGCGCTAGTTAAGTTTTTGCAGATGTCTGACTTCTTATTTAGGGTTGTTCTTTTTGAACACAGAGTGAATAAGAGTGGTTGGTCTGAGCAACGTGCATGGAACCTCATAGTTAAAACATTCATTTCCTATGACGTACCTTTGAATAAGCACGCTCAATATGCAAATGATATGAGCGTAATATGGTTCTATAAATATTGGGTTAGAATTCAGTATGTTGCCTTTAATGAGATTAAAAAACGTCCAGCAAATGCATTGCTATATTTCTTTGGTCAAGAATTAATAGATACAGATAGTCCGGACATTTTTGATTCATCATTTATAGATGGTAACTTTATGCCAACAGATGCAGGTATATTAAAAACTCTAGAAGAGTTATTAGTGCCACCTGCCTTTGAAATTGCTACTGGTGAAAGTTTATAGGTTATCTATCTGAGTCTTCGTTGAGTACTTTAATGAGGACATAGGTGGCTAAAACAATAGCGATACCTATGAAAATGGGCACAGCGAATGCAGCTAATACAATAGCTGCTATCACTGCACCGGATAATACTATGGTATATAGTATTATTTTTAATTGTTCCAGGAAGTTATGCACCTGAAAGTCTGTCACCAAAAGGTGACTCTTTAATGTGTATATCTACTTCAGGTTCTGAGGTGTGCATTAAACCACTAGCATCGATAATACTAACTTCAGCTGTTGGCTGTCCACCTTTAACGGCTTTAATAGAGATCTCTAACTCGGTAGTATCAGTTACGATATTACGTGAAGCTAGATAACCTCTAACAGCGGCATGAAGATCATTTTTATTTAAACTAATTTTCATACCTGCTCCTTAACCGAAAAGTTTTTTAGCGCCACTAACTGGTGCAGTAGTATCAACAATCTTTTTAGAACGATCATGTGTTTTACCGTCATTAGCCTTTTTCCAAGCAATAATGAATGAAGCTTCTGTGTCACCTTTAGCTTTTTCCATTACAGATAGACCTGAATCCGCATAGAAGAACTGAGAAATTACATTAACCTCACGAGTGTCTGCGATATCAACATATTTACCTGTACCGTCATTAGCACGCTTGTTCTCAATGCGCTTGATAATACCAACTTTAACTTTCTTACCGATTAGGTTAGTCATTACGTGGTCTTTAGCAGTTGGCATCTCTTTCTTAGCATCAAAGTTATAGATATTGATTGTTTTAGCTTCAGATGCATTAGCAGCATCTTCTAAAGTCTCATCAATAGCAGCCATACATAGGTTTAAACCTTGTGTGTAGCCAGGTAGTGGGCGCTTAGTGCCTTTAGCATCAATGTAAGTAGATTTCTGGCCTTTAGCAGTGCCTGAAGTAATCCACAAAGTTTCTTTAAGTTTTTTAGTACCATCTAGCAGTGTTAGGTTTAATCCCATAGCTCCACCTCTAGACTCATCTAAATAAGCCATATCCACTACTACGTCATAGATTCCTGATTCCCAAGTGAACGAACCGCCACCTACTGTATCTTCATCTAGTTTTACATCTTTATCAATTTTAAGATTTCCAAAATTCATAATATTTCCTTTTATATAATTATTGCCAAGAATAGAAGACCTTAAGGTTGGCAACGTACCCTTAAAGCTTTTTAGTTTGTAATAGGGTTCGGAGAACCCAGAGATTAGTTATTTACAGCGTTTACTGTTAGGGTGTCTTGCACATCTGTGCGACCCGTGACTAGTAGCTTTCTTACTGATACGGTTACCGTTAGCATCTGATTTGCGTGTAACACCGTTTATTGCTGATTTACTCATATTACCCTCCCAGGTAGTGTTTAATTAGGTGAGAGTTTTTACACACCAGTACTCTCAGACTGGCTAATAATAAGGAGTGGGCATGAATAACCCAGCTTATACGTGTTTGGGGACATTTTCTCTAGTGTCCAGCTAGTCAACTTTGCTTTTATGCTCCTGAGAGTTAAAAGTAAAATAGGGTCATGTTTTGCAGCATCTTAGGAAACATGAAACCTTCAAAAAGGTGGGGAGTGGAGTGAATCCACATAAATACCTTGGCCAGTCTTCTACATGCATACGGTAAGAAGTGTACCGTCTTATTAGCCTAGTCATCGGAGATAAATCCTGACCAGGAGATGATGCATTCACCCGTATTAGTTATGTTAACATGCATGACATGCAGATGGACTCTCTCCTCAAGAGTAAACCCTCCCAAGTTGTAAAACCATCTGCATACTCATTCAAAATATAAATCCTGAGCTATTTAAGCCTTGTACTTTATATTGGTCCATTAAATCTGTTGTTCTACGAGCTAAACATCTTTTTAAATAGTGGGCGAATGATGCTTCGTAATTAGCTCCGTTTTTAGCTGCTCTATCTGCATAGTCCTCAGCTAGTGCCTCACATAACTCCTCTTTAGTTATTTCTTTCACGTTTTACTCCTGTATAGGTAAAAACTCACACTGGATTCTTGGGCTGCTAGACCAAAACATACGGGCACGTAGCATTACTATTTGCCTGTCATCTAGATAGTATTTCCCATTTAAAGAATCCATTATGGCTTTACAATAATTATCAATATCTGCGTTATTTGAACAGAACTTTCCCTGGTGTTCATTTTTCTTCTTTTTTGACCACGACATCGGGATCTTAACAAAGAAGTCTAATTTAGCATATACATTGTCCTCTAAAGGTACACAATGTATATCACTTTTAGCTATTTCCATAGCTGCTTTAAATTCTGTGTATTTTTTACCATAGAATGTAGACCATCTAGTTACCCGTGGTCTACTGGCTGGTACTGGTGGGACATGAAATGTCACTTTCATTTTTCGCATTCTCCTCAAAAGATGTACAGAACTTAGTAGGATACTCTTCTTCCCAGACGTGTGCAAGAATAATTCCTACATCCTCATCGAATTTATCTTCAGCGGATATACAATACTGCTTACCTTGACCGTCTGGCCAACAGAATTTGCTTTTGTTCATCTTCTTCCCTTTTAATCTTGCGTAGCTTTTCCAGTAAGTTGTTCTGTCTAGCTTGCCTAGCCCAGTAATCCTCAGGAAGTTCTTTTAGATTGCTCATAGCATGAGATCCTATTAGTTAATTTAGTGAGGTCTTCGCAGTAGTTATCTTTCATTAACACCCAAAACCGTAGTGTTGGATAATTAGTTTAAGGCTGCTTCGTCAGTGGGACTTCCCCCGTTGCCCTCAACTCTTACATTGCTTTATTAAATAGTTTCCAAAATCCATCAGGATCAAAGTACATACGCTCACGCATACTAGCAGTTACTTTTGCTTGCTGTATCACTGTACCGTTTGTGGATTTAGTTTTAAGCACTAATGCGACCTCATGAGACCTGTGTAGTCTTGCTGCTGCACACTGTTTAGAAATACCAGCTTTTGCTACAATCTCTGGGATAGTCCAAACACTGCCATCATCTAAAGTGTAGGATTTAAACTTACCTTTTTTAGGATCGTTTGATTTAATCAGAAATATCTTCTCAGGGTCTCTAGTCCTAGCTAATCTACATCTAGCTGTTGACACGCTTACACCTGTTTTAGCTACGATATCAAATGCAGTGACCTCAGTCCCATCTGTTAAAACATATATCTTAGATTTTCTATTATTAGCACCCATCAGAAAAATCCTCGGCTATCATATATAAAAGCCATGCTAGGTACACTATACTTACCCCAACTAAGTATTCAAACATATTAATTCTCCAATGTAGGTACTAACCAAGATACCCGTCTATCTACGGTATCTGTCTGGTGATCTATTAAGCCACAAGCTTTTAACTCTAGTACTGCACGTTTAATAGTTGAAAACGATTTATTAGTGAAATAGCTATGTTGTCTAATATGCGCTATACACACCTTATTGGCTGCAGCGTAGATATAAATATCCTCAGCCGTGTCGGTTAGAGCATATTCACCTAATGCCGCATGTACTTCAGTTTTAATAAGCTGTTTCTTACGCCATACTTGGGCGATGTTTGCTAATGCTTGTTGTCTCATGACTCACTCTCACATTTAATGACTACTTCAATGTCCTCAGGAAATGCTATCCTGTGACCATCTTTACCTACAACAGCTATAAGTTGACACTTTAGCTTAGGGGTACTCTTGCATGACTTTTCAAGCAAGTCCTTTAATAATACTACTTTGTTACTCATTATATTCTCCTGAATTAGTTAGGTAAGTTAAAGTCATTACCCATGACTGGCAATTTAAGTTTAATTCGTAAAACCCTCCCAGACATTACAGGCTAAACCATACGCATTCGCATAAACACCTACACCCCTTCACGAGTGTTTCTTTATGGGTGTACCATTCAGTTGCACATAAGTATCATATAAATACCGTGTTACATCCATGTACACCTCATCATAATTATTCAAGTCTAAGACTTGTTTTAATACATCAGTTGGGAGTTCATTTTCATGTTGACAGTAGCTGTACCTATTCAACACTTGTTTCTGTTTCCTATTTAGAGCTCTAGGCATCGTAATAAGCATGTAATTTATCTAATACATGTTGTAAGTTATTATCAGTGTAAGTTTCTTTAATGTCCCACATACGCATAGGGCTTCGAATACGCTCGTTTACAGTGTCTTTTGTTAGACGAGTCTGATATACGTATTTAAATCCTAATAACTCCTCTTCATCGTTAATCTTGAGCATTTTAGATGCAGAAGCTTCAATACTTTTTAGTGGTAATTTCTTACAGGCAATAACTGTACTGAAGAAACTTTCAACACCGGTGTTCATTAAAGAGCCTTTAACCTTAACCATAGTCTCATTGACCATCTCTGATTCGTTAAATACGTCAGAGGTATGGGCAATAAAGATGATGTTCTTGTTAGAGTTAGCTACATTCTGTGCCATTAGGTTCTTCAAGAACTGTGCGTATCCGCCCCAAGCTTTCATTGTGTTAGATGAAGTTAGGACTTTAGTACTTTCGTACATATCCATTAGGTAAGTTAAACTATCAATAACGATAGTATGAATCTTGTCATTGTCTTGTACTGAATCAATAGCATCCGGTACGTCTGTAGGATCAGTAATTGTGTATTCCTGAAACTTAGAGTTAAACGGTAACTTCTTATTGTTTTCACAATTTAAGTACATTACACCTTCTGGGTTTTTAATATCAACCAGACTAGCTGATTTACCTGTTGCGGACTTACCGCATAACAATACTAAATTGTTATTCATTGTATATTCTCCTTTTGAATTATCTTTCTCGATATTGAGATTTGTATCTTTGTGTCTAGTTCTTCCCTGGTCAATGGATCAGGTAACTTATCATTAAAGCCATGAAGCTTAGACATAATAAAGTCTAGGGGTAGTTCATTATCTACCAGCATAAAACCATAACGGATAACCATAGTGGCCCTGTTGCCTACTTCAATACGTGAAGCAAACCACCTTTCCATGTTATCCATACCTTTAGCATCTAACAGGATCTTTTCCTGCTCCATAGCTTTTTTAGTCTGAGGTATAAATAACGTAGCATCAATTAATTCACCTGCGTTGAAGTGACATTCTCCATTATGGGACATCCACTTACGTGCAATATCTTTAGTAGCTGTGTCAGTTTCGAAAGGTAACCAATTAAACACATTCTCCATAAATTTTGAATAGTCCTTAGGACTTAACTTAATGTAGTGAGACATGGGTAATATAACTCTAAATCGGTGCTTATCTTCAGTGTGTCGTTTTGTAGTTGCGTACATCGCTGTGAAGTCGCTTAACAGCTCCATAGCCGTATTAACGCTTGTACCGCTATCAATGTCTAAGATTAGTAGATCAAAGCCTGGAATAGCTTTCTCTGATGATCTGTAACCATCTAAGAAGTTGTGAGCTGTGTAATGGTGTCCTGTAGTACATACTAGGTTATTTAATGCGCTAAACGCACCAACACCCTCAACGTAACCTGTAGTGATATCAGTACTATAACTAACATGTACGTTATCTAGGTCAGTCTCTTGTAGAGCTTCTCCTGATAAGAACTCAATGTCATCCACGTAGGTTTTACGAATAATAATATTATTCTTATACCCATACGCAATTGCTAGTTTCAACATTTCTTTCTTTTGGGATTCCTGCCCTTTATAAAATGGCAGTTCTTCTACAAGATCCACTTGAGTAATCTCACGTCCCACATCAGCAATATATTTAGCTAATCGAGCATAAGGCCCTTCTTTACACATAATGCGTTTGAAATGCTCACCTGAGTCTTCGACTAGTTGTATAGCATTGTCTAGATGTTCCTTAGCAATTACAGAGGATCCTTCAGCAAAAGCATAAGCTCCTGCTAACTTTAAAGCTTTATAGTATCTGTGTGCGAGTTCAGCCTTCTGGGTTTCTTCATGAGGTTTAAGATCTCTGGATAAACTTTCGCAGGTTATTTTATATTGCAGTAAGTGTATGGTATCTGCCTTACTCATAGTAAGCACAGTATTAAACTTAGCCCTGTCTGCAAGATTAGTTATGAGACTTTCAATACGTAAAGTATCTTTAGATACATTGGTATTAGTTAAAGCATCATACAACTCTTCAGCTGTTTGCTGTTGTACATTATTGACTGTGGTGTCATAGCCAAATAACATTCTACGAGCATAGCCCGTTTCCAGCATTTGTTTGAATTCGTCTTCTACTCGACTACCATCAAGTAATTTAGTAGGAGTACCAAATAACATCATGTTGGTAGGAGTTCTACCTGTGAGCTCTACACCTCGTTTATTATCAGCGGTATTTTTAGTAAGTTTCTGTTTAACTTTACCTACGTCATACAGTTCTAGGAAAGTATTCAACATTTCAGCATTATTAGTTAAGTTAGAGCCTACTTCGTCTAACTCTAAGTTCATCGAGCCACAGTTAGACATCAATAGTTTCTGTCTCATTTGTTTAACAGCTGGTGATGTACCACTATCAAAACTGAATGCTAAATTACCTAGTGCGTCATATTCCTTTTGCACTTCAGCTAAAGCCTCTTCTTGTGATAAGTCAGGGTCTCTAGCTGCACGTGTATTAGCTAAGATAGATAATTCGTTAGCACTTTCTTCAGGAAGAATATGTGATAAAAAATTAAGCCTAAAACCTTCAATGATATCTTCTTCGATAACGTTAGTTGAAAAACCCTTACCTGCTCCTGAAGGCATTAGGTTTAACACATAGGTGTTTACCGGGATAACCCCTCTGTCTTTAGTTTCAATGTTGCAGCGCATCATAGACGCTACTTTAGATAAGTAGTAAGCTACTAGAATTCTAAAGAAATGTCTATTCTGTGACTGTGTTTTAGCGACAAGTATGTCGACTATCTCTTCAGATAGTTTATTGTATTTAATTTCGGACATGGTTTAGTAGTCTAGTGTTTGTAGATATTCTGTTTTACGTTCTACGATGTTGTACCAAGTATTTTTGGACTTATTAACACCGTATAGCTCATTCATATTATTAGCAAAGTCTTGCCACTCTAAGTCAGCTAAGCTGGTTTTACGTTGGTTCTTGATCCAACGGTAATCCTCTAAAGCTAATTTGGTGGTATCACTCTTTTTCCTGTGTACGGTTTTAGTCCTAGATAGAATAAACTCTTTAAAAGAGTTATTTTCTACGGATGTACTGGGAGTTTCCAACACCGGTGTTTCTTTTTGTTTTACAGGTACCTCTACAACGGTTGGTTGGATTTCTATAGCTTCAGATAACTTCGTAAGAAGGTCTGCCATTTGAACTAAGATATCTTTAGTTATATTTATAGTCATAGAACTAGCCTCCCTTGTGCTTGTAGATTCTTTGCTTGTGTACAGATACCTACTACTTCACAGTAGCGGCATGCTTTAACTTCACCACGTACAGTCTCAATCACACCGATGTTCCCATCAGCAGCTAATCGTATACTTGCTTCATCCATAGTATCAAAATTCTTAGTTGCTCTAGCCATCTTGCTAGGGTTTTTGTAATATTTATACTTTGTTTGAGATTCCCATAGTTCTTCTGAAGTACATTCAGGAAGTTGATCCTGAGACTTATCTTTCATGAGTGAGATTAGCTTAAGCTTCTCTTTAATAAAGTGGTCTGTCTGGTCAGTCGGCCATAGTGGGTAAGATTTAGTTACCAATCTTGACTGTGGATATTTAGAATCACGTTTAGCTTGCGCACCTGACCAATCTGTAAAGATGAACTGAATATTAATCTTATTATCAGTAATCCTGTCTGGAGCTAACCACTTGTAGATACTACCTTGTTGGGTGTATTTCAAAGCGTTAGAGTCATAGATATAAGTCCACACAGATGTGCTCTTATAGTCTGATAACGTACCATCTAGCACAAGGTCATACTTACCTGAGATGATGTAATCACCTACGGTAGTTTCATGACGTTGCTCTACGTACACAGGGATGTCAGTCCCATCGTAACTTAGGTCTTCCTTGTTAGGGTTAACCTTAATTCTATCGGCAAGGCCTGACATAGACATAGCCTCTAGTGCTTTATTAATGTTGTCTTTGTTTAACCAAGCTTCTTCAGCAATAGCGTGAATAGCTGATCCCATACGAGCGCTAACTAGGTCTGTAATATCTACTGACTTATCTAGTCCTGCATTCTGGTATTTAAGTACCAGGGCTCTAGTAGGTTTAAGTAATGAGGTAGCACTAATTACATTAGTTCTACTGTCGTAGTCATAGTCATCATGCATTAACCATACGGCTAATGGCAAGCTGACATTACTGTTATTTGTATATTTAAATCCCATTTAATATTTCCTCAATCTGTTTAATACTAGCCCCATTAGGTAGACTAGTTTGTTTATCCCAAGACTTACCTATTTCTAGATTAGCCCCCATGGACACGTCATTCGATTGAATGCTCGGATGAGCATTCCATTGCATCTCTTTAATTAGAGTATCGTTTAGAAACTTTACAGCCTCTGGTGTATCTCTAACTAAGAAGTAAGCAGCATCGTGTATTGTGTTGATGGGACGTATATCATATACGAATTCTGAAGTCTCAAGTAATTTATTTGTTGCAATTAGAGCTCTATTAATCAACATGCCCCAAGACTGCGTCACAGCGTTGTTTGCGCTCCTTGACTCTGCTACTGCAGCATATGGTGTGTTACGCCCTGATGGATCATCATGGATAACCATGGATAATAATGGACATCTAATGGTCATACCAAATGCTAATTTCATATAACCGTTTTTATTAGCAAATCTGACATTTCTTCTACTGAACTTATCAGATTCCTCATAAAGCTTATGATAATTAGCTTCAATATCTTTAGCTTCTTCTGGAGTAAACCCACTATTTGTTACTAATGTGTTCCACGTACCGTTATACGTTAGTGCAAAAGTAGGTGCCTTAGATTTCTGTCTAAGCTCAGGGTATTTGGTTTCAATAGAATTGATGCTTTCTACAGTATCCTCGATATCTGGCATTTGTTCTTTGAAGTATGCAAAAGTTCTTAAACAATGACCGTCATAGCCGTCAGTGTAAACTTTGATTTTGTTTTTATCTTTAGTTAGAATAGCATTAATTCTATCTTCTAGAGATGAGAAGTCTGCTCCCGCCCATAGCCAGCCATCAGGTGCCTTAAAACAAGACTTAATAGCTTTGCCATACGTACTTCCACTTGGTAGATTTTGTAGGTTAGGATCACTAGAACTTAAACGTCCTGATTGTGTCCCACCCAGTTTCAAACTACCGTGCAGATTACCTCTAATGTTGTGTTTCTTAAACGCTTTAATAAACGTACCAAGAATCTTACTGGTTTGACTTATCCCTGTAAGATGTTCAAGTATCTCAGTGTGATTTTGGTGTTTACTTATAACAAGTAGTTTCTTAAGTGTCTTGGATCCAGTAGCTGGTTGCTTACTGTCTGTAAAGTCGACAGGCTCGTAACCTAACTGGTTGTACATTAGATGTCTAATATGATTGTTAGATTTAGGATTAAACTCTTCATGAGCAAAATCACTAACAGGTCTAACCTTTTTCTTTAATTGTTCATTAGCTTCTAGCATTTTACGAATGCGAAGCTCTAAGTTAAAAGTAGTTATCTCTGGATATTTACGTAATGTTTTAAAGTGATCATCATGCTTAACTGTTAATTCTATTCCCACTTCATCTACTCTCGTAGCGTCCAGAGGAAGTCCTGTAAGCATCATCTTAAGCATAACCTTAATCGATGGTTGGAATATCGTTGTATAGGGCTTAATAAGCTTCTCAGTCATTACTATAGCCTTATATTTGTCATAAACAAACCAAGTAGCTAAGCAGTCTTTTAAGTTATATTCAAGTAAGTCTTTTACGGGTAATGCATCTGCATTCTTTACGTCTAAGCCATAATTACCTGCGAATTCTAGTGAGTTAGACTTCAGGTCTAACTTAACTTCTGTCGTACTATTTTTAGCTAAATATGTGTAGAGCATACTGTCTTCCACATTAGCAAATATGTCACAACCTTTATGCATGCCAACGAAGTCGTCAGTTTGTTGCATAAACAGGTTATAAATTAAGTGTTTACAATCAAACAAAGCGTTATGAAATATCAAGTCACCTTCATATGATTCAAAGAAACCTTTCAGGTATTCTGTTCCAGTACCCCGTAGGTAGAGTACTCCGCCATTATGCTTGTCCCAAGCAAAAGCAATAGACAGTATTTCTATGCCTAAGTGTAAGCCTGTAGTTTCAATGTCCACTGTTAAAGCAGGGTACTTGAATAACTTCATGAAGAACTTAGAAGCATCTTCAGCTGTATATATGTATTCAGCACTATGTATGATTCCAGGCTTTTTAAAGCCAGTTACTGCTGTAATACCTTCATCGATTAGCTCTTGGTTAGCTGGGTTGTAAAATAGAGACTTGTGGTTAGGTACCAGTACTACGTCATACTCAGTATACCCATCCAGTTTTCCTTTAAAGGTTTCACCATAGCAGTTAGACACTTTAGTTTGTTTCGTTATCCACTTAAAGTAGTTAGTGTCAGCAACAATAATGCGTCTAAGCTTTTTAAGTTTATCTAATTTAGGTAATAACATTCTTAGGTAATTTTTACCTAAATCAGCTTTAACTTTATGGTCTTCGTAGAGTAAACCCAATACAGCTATTTCACCTTTATTAAGGCCTTTAGCTCGTAGAGGTTTTACGTAGTATTTAGATATTTCAGTTGCGATTACAGCATCATCTTTTATTAAGATGAGCGTAGTTACTTCTCCGTCCCCAAACTGGATATCGCGCATTATATTACCTCAATGATATGTTTCGTTTAATAACTCTTCAGAATCCTCAACCATCAACAGTAAGGATGTGGCCTTAGATTCGTATTCAGCTTTTCTTTCCTCGTAATATTGTAAAGCGTCTTCTATGTCGATATCCTCAGGATCGTCTATACCCTGTAATGCTACATAATGCTCAAAACACAAAGCTTTAGATATAACTTCAACTAAAAATTTTAACTGTAGTGCTGCCATATTATTTAATATAAATCGTTTCGCCATATGGTGCAGGTTCATGTTCTGAATTGCATATCCACATAATAGGATACGATGTTTCCTCGTTAAGTTCTTCAGCGTATAAATCCGTGAAGTAGATTAGTAATTGTGGCTGATGTGCATCACAATACTTTATAACAGGGTCAAAACTAGTTCCTCCCCCTCCCGTAAACTTTAAGTCTAGGATGTTATCATGTTTATCTACAGCGAAAACATTATGTATTTCCCAGTCACAATCAATTATCTTGAGTGATTCGGGCTTATAGATGTCTCTGATGTCTTGTATCTCAGATAACATTTCTAGTAGGTCTTCATCTGTAACACTACCACTGGTATCTATAGCTACAACTATATCTCCGATAGTCGGAGAGTGTTGGCTAGGTAAGTAGTGCTGTGGAAAGAAGCGTCTATTAGGTCTAGTCCAGGTGTAATCATCCTTAATCATATTAGTTAAGAATCGAGTAAGTAACTGATTCCATGGTAGCTTAGGATTGATTAACTCATCAATAGCTCTAGAGATTTCTCCAGGTATTTCACCATGTTCTTTACCCGCTGCTTTAGATTGTATCTGGGCTTGAATGATAATGTCTGTGACTCTATCAAATACATCAGCCTCTTTAGTTCCATCTGGTGCATCAAGTAAATCTTCTAGGAAATCACCTCTACCTTGATCGTCTTCATCTTCAGTTTTAATAATGTCGTAGACTTCCTCTGTTGACATATCTTTAAAACGTTTATCGTATAAACCACCCTTAGGTAGTGAGTAACCTGCTTCAATCAACATGTAGTTAATTACATAGTCTCCTGCCAGGTTCCATGTACGCTTATCACGCCCATTTACCCTAGCAAAGTGGTTGAATGCTACATGCCACACTTCGTGTGCTAGTAGCCCAGCTCTTTCAGGAGCTGTTAGGTCTTTAAAAAATTCCGGATTATAAATAATAGACATGCCATCAGTGCCCGCCGTAGGTAGTGCGTCTGAGAAGCTATGCTTTAAGCTTAGGCAGATAGTAGATAGAAATACTGATTTAGTCATCAGTTCAATCTTAGCGTGTCTAAGGTAATCCTCTACTGTCTTGTTTTCCATAATGTTATCCGAATAGTTTGTCTGCGTTTTTTGCAATCCAGTCTTGAATTACTGGGTGAGCTTTAAGCTTAGGCTTAATAGCGTAGATATCTTTCAATACTACTACTTGAAACTCTACTGGTAATTTTTTAATAATAACCATCAGAGGTGTAATAGTATCAGGTGCTGCGTTATGACTAATTAAAGTCGTAATAGCGTACTGATGTCCTGGTTCTTTAGGGATAGTTACACTACTAGGGTTATTAATCATAGTTTCTACATCTGGCAAGTCTTTATAGACTGCGCAGAATGCTCTAAATTCTGTTGCTGCACCTTCGCCCACTGTACCTACTAGTACTGCGTGGTCAACTCTGTTGAAAGTTTCTTTACCTTTGATAATCTTAGATAAGAATTCCCAAGTACGTGGTGAGGCAAAGGTATCGTCTGCGTGATTAGGATTAAACTTGTGCAATAGCTCAGGTCTAAACTTAACAAAAGAGATAACTCTATGGTCAATGCTATTAGCATTAGCCCAGTCTAACCAGCTAGCTGAATCTACCATAAGGTTCAAGTGAACCATTCTAGATTGCATAGCTGTAGATAATCTATTTACAATAGCTTTGTCTGTTGCCTTGTTACCTGCGCATACGATAGCTACTCGCTTATGTATGTCATGGGCACCAATCTGTCTATCTAGTACTAGCTTATAAGCTGCTGCTTGAATAGCCGGTGGAGCTGCATTAATCTCATCTAGGAATAATAACCAACCGTCATACCCATTAGGTACTTCATCCATACCTTGTAAAGGAAATGTCATAGGTGGAGCATAATCCATACGCGCACCATCCTGTTGCAAAGTAGGGAATCCATTTAGGTCAGTAGGATCTGACTGGGCTAATCTCATATCAATCAGTTTAAGATTGTGCATCTTAGCTACTGATTTAACGATATCTGATTTACCAATACCAGGTGAACCTACTAACATAGGTGTTAGGCCAGAGGTTAGTACGCTATTTAAAGCGTCTACCATATCTGATGATGAAATTTCAATACTCATGATCTCTCCAGGTGTTCGATGACCATGTCTTGTTTTTCAGCCAGGTCTTCATAATATTTTTGTTTATCTGTATAGTGTTTAGCTTTAGCATGTTGTACTTTATCTAATAAGTAGTTATGTACTTCAAGTGCCCAACCTATTTCAACTCGGTTATCTGTATAGTTGGACATATCATCCTTCTAACAAGTTTTCAGTCAATCGTTTATTAACGGCATTTAGGTCTAGAGAACTTTCTAAGTCCAATAGTTGTTGCTTCGCTTTTTTAGCTCTAACAGGTTCAGGTGGGATGTGCTTAGATAGCGCTGGGTAATTCGCCCATAGCTCATGTAACTGCTTAGTTGTAGTTACCTTGTCTAAACATTCTTCTGTAAAGGTACGTAATGTAACTTTTTCTTGTAATAACTCTGCTTCTTCTGCTTGGATTGATTCAACCCTGCTCTGTAAAGTCGGTACTACTTTCATAGGTATAGTCTTACTATAGTAGCCAGAACCTTCCCTACAAACTATGACTTGTTTAGGTGCCATTGCGTACCAGTTGTGATTGTTCCCTTCATAACCTACTTCAAGAATTAAATCATCATCCTTTTGGAACATCTCTAGAGGTAAGGTGTCAATAGTAGCTTGAAAAGGTGCTATCCATAACGCGTGGTTGTCACATACTAAGGTATCTCGTAGGTTTTTTAAACGCTTCTCAGGTACATCGTAAATACCCATAATAGCTTTTAATACATCATCTTTCTTAAGTTGGCTAAGTTTCATAACTGCCACCACTTCTTTTTGATTATTGCTACTTCAGTTTTAGCTGCTTTCATTATGACTGCTACTTCACGTTTAATAACGTCTACTAATTCAGCAGAACGTGCATCATGTAGTAATGAATGAAGTGCCTCATGCATTGGTATTCCCTCGACCTTTGCGTATTCAGCAATAATTGCGTGGTCTTCCTTAGTAACGCTTACTACAACACAACGTTCTCTATACGTACGTGGCTTTACCTTGCCCGGCGTAGATTGTATGATAATTCTAGAGATAGTAGACTCACCTAGTTTTACTAAAGCTGCAATGTCTTTTGGCTTCATCTTAATGTTGTGTAGTCTCATTACTTCTTTTCGCTGTTTTAGCGTTACTTTTGTGCCTGTTGGCATAATAACCTCCCAAGGTTAATTGATTTAAATTAGTGGTCGGAGACCACGTTTAATGTATGAAATCTTGAAGTGACTCATATACAAAGTCTGAATCTTCGTTTACAGCGTCTAATTCACTGTCAGTTAAATTCTGACCTGTGTCTTTCCAGTAAGCTTCTACAATCATAGAATCTTCGTATTTAGGGTGTTGACTACCACTCCAGTCCATACCGGATACTGTAATATTCGTAAAGTTAATACTCATGTTGTAAGCTCTATCATGTAGTTATAAAATCTATCAACTTCTAAATCTTCCCATTCACCCTCATCAATTTCTTGACGCATTAAATCGAATGCATCTTCGATTCTTTCTTTTAGTTTGGGGTGTTTAGTAGTTACTTTCTGCATATCTGTGTATGCTTGATGTACTGCTATAGTGTTGCTCATAGTAGTCCAGGACAATCTGTCGGATCATCTGCGGTACACTCACGCATACAAGGACTGTCACCAGTTCCATACGCGTCATGTGTAAGCTCACAATGTTCACAGTTCTCGCAGTGGGTGCCCTCATCGTTAGCTTTATCCCACTCACGTTGATCATCTTTATCTTTAGCTTTCATAGCTAATACATAATCATCGAAGTCAGGTTCCTGATCTCTCATAAACTGATCATGGTCTTGCTCATCTAAGAGCTGTGCTTTAACTTTTCCCATCTACTATTCCTCCAAATATAATGTCTGCTATTTTTAAATCGTAAGGTGATAATGTATTCCACCAATCTAACGGAGCACTGATTAGATTACCTAAACTAGTTTCTGTCATATCATCGATATTACCGTTAGCGTCTATTTCATAAATATTACCTTTAACGTCAATGTATTGATTAACGCTTCTTAAAAGCTGAACTTCACCCAGCATTACTAACCTCCTTGTGTGTTTTTAATTTTTAAAGCATTGTCGGATCTTGCTCTATTTCAGTTTGTTCTAGTAGAACTTCCGTACGGTTGAGGTTACTATTAGCGTAGATTTCCCAATCTTTGCCATAAGTTACAGAGTAACCACTACCTAACCTTAATTTAGGTACTGATGGATGCCCTAAGGACGTCTCAACTACTCTAGATAAATATAGAGTGTCAGAGTTCGTACGCTTAACTAGCACCATCATGTCTTTAGTTATATCTTTGAAATCTAATAATTCCATTAACTAACAAAAGTTAGTTTAGATAAAGCTCTAGTGCAAGCCACGTAGTACAAGTTGTCTTCTTCTTTCTTGCGCCACAATTCATCTGTCTTACTTTTCAAGTATTCAATGATGTCTGGCTCTAAAAAATAAACATTATCAGTTTCTAACCCTTTAGCTGCATGAATAGTCATGAGCTTACGCTCACTAGCACCATCGGTATGCATCTTCAATGATTCTGAGAAGTCTCTAACTTCTTTCATAGACTTAACGTTATCAACCAACATCAACAGAGCATCGAATTTATTCTCAATAGCTGAGTTATCCCAGTTGTTTTGATAGGCCTTGTTTAGCTCTAGGTTATACGCATTAACCAACTTCTCACGTAAGTTGGGCAAAGATCTAGTGCCCTTTAAATAGGGCTTTAAATCGAATTCTAGTTGTCTAATAAAATTAGCACCAATAGAGAAATGTTTATCTGTTTTCATGAATGTATAAGCTAAGCTGATTAACTTAGCATTAACTCTACAGAGAATAAAACATTCATCTTCATATGTAACTTCTTTATAACGTAAACGTTCTACTTGACCACCTATCTTATTAGATATCATAGTAGGGGAAATATGATTAACTTTAGCTACGATATTAGTTGGACACCTAAAGCTTTCATTCATTTCAAAGTCTTCTGGGTCGTAGTCATCAATAATCTTAGCTAATGCCTGAGGGTCACTGCCCCTAAATCCATAAATAGCCTGGTTTCTATCACCTACAAACACGATACGGTCAGTAGGTATACAAGCTAAGAACGCTATCTGTTGTGGATTAAGGTCTTGACACTCATCTACTAAGACAATGTCATAGTGATCAGTCTTCCAACCGTTATCAATAGGGTACTGAAGCATATCTTCACCACTAATCTGTTTAGTATTAGCTTTACCTGCTTGTAATATGCTTACTGCTTCAGGTATTAAGGTTCTACTTAATGAGAATCTATCAGCTGTTTTATTCCAAGAGTCTTGGGTAGGCGCACCATTCATACTCATATGATGTTGTGCTAAATTAACAGCCTTATTAAAGTCAGCCTGTTTATATTTATTAAAATTTACTCTAGCTTTAGGTAAATACTGTCTGGTAATAGCTAAACCTAGTGCATTGAAAGTTTTACAACTCCAACCTAGAGGTAATTTATCAATTACGTCAGCAACAATAGCTTTATTAAAAGCTACGTATAATCCATTATCATAATCTTTAGCTAATTCCATGAGAGTAGCTGTCTTACCACTCCCAGCAACAGCATTTACAAGTAAAGCAGGTGCTTCACTATCCACAACAGCTTGTTGTCTAGTTGTCAGTGTAATTCTTGAAGGTGTAACTCCACTTAGTCGGCTTAAATCCATTATTTGTTTCCTATTAGTTGTTCTGTTCGGTAGATACTTATCTGATATCTAACTTGGCACGTGTTACTATCTCTAAAAAATTGCATACTATCTGCAAACCCCCTAATCGGTAAAGTATCTAATCTACAAGTAGTTTTCCTATTATGGTGGCAACCTCGTAGTTGACAGTTTACTATCTGAAAGTTATCTTTCATATTTGTGCTCCCTTAAGGTGAATACAGTAATTTCTGTATAAATTTTAAAAATAGCAACCAGTTTTAGTTGGTTTTAATTAATTTTAAAAAAGCGTCCGGAGGACGCAGAAACAATTACTTATTAGTACCTTTAAGTGTTAAAAAAATAATAGAACTACCCCGAAGGGTAATTCTATCATGTTTCTTTTTGATATTGTTTATTACGACAACATATATTCACTATTTAGTATGTCTGTAGATAAATCTTTAGACAGTTTGTTAATAGTTAGCTGTTTACCTGTAATTTCACTCAAGATATCCTGAAGTAAGTCACTATCAGCTATCTCAGCCATGATTTCCCGGTAATGTTGAGCAACATCTTGCATAGCATCTGGTGTAAATACAAAACAGTCATGAATATGTACTAATTCAGTACCCTCATAATGATTTCGTCTAACCATCTCCCTAGCAACATACCCATCTACACTGTGAATGATATTAGCAACTAAACTTCTAAAGTTCTCAGAAGGTTGTTGCTTGTTATAGCGGTAGGTAAACGTTCTATGGTCTAACTCATCTATTTCTATTCGAGTATCTACCATTTCAGTCACATTAACCTTAGCTACATGCCCATCAGGTAATGTCCACTGATGAACGTTATTATCATACTGCCAACATGCATTGATATCTTCCATCACATACATAGCGCCTGGCATTAGCCCGTCAAGCGTGCTATAAAAGGCCTCTAACTGTTCTTCATTAAACACTTGCTTAGGATTAGCCATAGAATTATAGAATGTAGTCATACAAGGTTTCTTTACATCCCCCCTGGTAACTCCATATTTGCCATTTAAGAGCACATTCATCTTATCGGCTATCATTTGATAGACATCTTCTCTATTGCCCGTATTGATCATATTACAGACTCTAGCAGTATCTTTACAACCGGATAATGCACTCATTATCTGTAAACCAGAAGCAGTAGCATCAATACTCATGACATATCCAGTCTTATAACCATTCTTAGCATCGTAATAGGCACCTAATGCCTTACTACCAAGAATAGGTTCATCAAACTGGTCCATATCCCAGTCTAACTGTTGATTAAACCATTTGATTCTACCTTTCCATGTCAATTTATCATGACCAGCATGATTAGCAACAGCAATCTTCAGATTATCCAGCTTAGTAACCTCTTGTTTATTAACTAGAGATAGCATAGCTTTACCATATTCATTAGATTGAATATTCAGGTCATACCCTGAAGAGTAACTTCTACCTCTCTTGTCATACCTCCACACAAAGTAGAAAGGTTTACCTAGGTTATCTGTAATAACTCTATCAAACTGCGACTTATCCATATTTTCATTAGGATTCTCATTGTTAACATACGTAGGTACATCAATAGTCCAAGGTATTAGTTGCATTAGATTAACAGCATCATAAGCTTGAGTTTCATTATGATGATTACCTTTACCTAGGATGATAGATTTACGCTCCCATAACCAACCACCATCAGTATTAGATACCCAGTCATTAGGTTCTTGCAACATAGGTGGTAGGAATTGCAATACTTTTAGTTTATCCATAGTAGTGTCATCTAGTTTTAGTTTAGGTAGGATATCTGTACCTTCAGCATGCATAGAGATATCGAATAGATCACCATGGGTAATACTCAGTATCTCAGCACCCGTCTTAACAGCATCTATCTGATTCTTATAACCCATAGCCATACCTAACTCAGTTGCAGGCCCTTGTATAGGTTTCTTACTATCAGTAGATAGAACAATAGCAAGGATGTTACTTACTATCTCTAAGGTTTTAGGTAGGTTATCCACCCTAGTTTGTTTAGATTTGTAGTAACTACCATATCTGTAGTTATTTACAGCAAGATGTAACTGTTCAGTTATATTAGTAGGTACCTCATCTAAAATATCTAGCAGTATCAAGTTGTTACGTTGTTTCTTTGAATATTCTAACTCATTGTGTAGTTGTAAGTTCATTACTATCCCCGATTTAATAATTGATTAAGTGAATAAAAAATACATAGATACATCGAATGATGTACCTATGTAAATTTCATGTGTGTAACTATGCAAGCATGTCTAATGCATCACGTGCCTGGTCTTCAGTAAGTTGACGACTTAGATCAGTTAACGTTACTTTAGATAAAGTCTCAGCAACAACAAGTAACTCGTTAGCTTTATCATCTTCAGATGAATCTTTATTAAGTGAGTTAGTTAAGAAGTTTAAGAAACCAAACTGATTAGTACCATTACCCATTACGAAGTTAACATAACCGTTCTTGTTAGCCTCAGTAGTACGGATCTCTGCCTTAGTAATAATCTTTAGAACATCTTCATTAGATACGATGTTTTCAAACGCCTTGCTAGGTTTGAACTGTGCTGATTTCTCTTGACCTTCTATACGGATATAGATTGTCTTTTCGTTGTTATAAGATTTAGTTGATGCTGCGTTAGCTGCGTTAGTATTATTAGCTAGTAAGCCCATAATATACTCCTTTTATTATTGCTACCTGGAATGAGAACTAACTACGTGGTAGCTTACGCAATTAGTTTTTTGAATGATTTTTGGTATAGAGTTTTCTGCCCTACTATCAGAGGGTAAAAAGGTGGAATGTTGGATTGAGCAGTTATATAGATGCTCAGCTACACACAATGATCGTGTTAAGTGATTAATATTGTTTCCCATGCGTAGTAATACCACCATAGGTCTGTATGTATCATGGTATTTGTGCCGTAATGAATAGAGAATATACGGTGTATGCATATAGTCCGATTACAAGTAAAGCAAATGCAATAAGTGTATTGATGATAATATTCATACGTCTTAGGATGCCGTGGTTATTCATGATGCCTCCTGTTTAGCTAGGTTATCTTCGTATTCTTTTAAGTTTAGATGTTGTTCTTTGTCTACTCGGTCTTCGATGAATGATTGAATACATTGGTCTAAGTCGTCTTGATTAGATAATTCGAAGGTGCTGATTAGTAAAGTATATAAACCTGTTGGAATAGTTACAGTTAGTTCTTTTGTGTTGGGTACTAAGGTTATTTCTGTCATGATTGTTCCTTATGTAGTTAAGTGAGGTAATCAGTTATACAGCATGATTAGGCTGTCACTTAAAGTGTTAATAGTAAACCGAATATTGAGATTATTACTAGAAGAGTAGTTAGCTCTAATAGTATTTGTTTAAGTTCTGAGTTGTCATTACTCAGCATTTATTGTCTCGTTTTCTAATTCAGCTAGCATATCTTCGTGTTTCTTTTTGATTGCTTCTATTTTGAATTCTCTTTCTATTAGGCGTTCTTGTCTGTCTAATCGCATGTCTTCAAGAGTTTCATCTAAGCCTTCACCTGATATGTCACCAAGTTGGTCTGCCATTCTGCCTAGTCCACGTTCTCCTACAACCTTCTCTGCTAACATTGCTACAGATTGTGTTGCTTGTGCTAGTGCACTGATGGTATTACTGATATTGCTTATAACTTTCATTGTGTTGTGTTTCCTCTAGTTAAGTTTAGTCATTGTTTAAGTTTAGTAAATATAATTACCGACAGCGTACAAGGAACGCAGGACGCTTTCTTTCTTGAATCTTACTATCGGATGCTCTGTGTGATGTGTGAAATGTGTGAAAAAAAAGAGCAACACCAACACCCTGGATAGGATGAAGATGTCGCAAGAGATTAGAACGGTGAATCAGTATCAGGCATAGCAGTTAGAGGTGCCATTTCGTTAACAGAGTTCTTAATTACGCCTTTATCAACAGCGATGACACTGAAGTTCTCACCGAAGATAATGGTACCTACGTTTAAGCCATTGTCGAAGCGTTGCTCAAGACCTGCAAATTTCTCTGCTGTTTTGATTTTATCTTCATCAAGGTTTACGAAGCCTACCTGTTCAGTGTTACCGTTAGCATAGGTATACATTAATTTGTACACACGTTTTTGTAGCGTGTACTTAGTAGGTTGAGCTTGTTGTTGTTGTTGTTGTGCTTGTTGGTTGTACATGTTGTTGTTATTCATAAGTTACTTCGTATATTTATTGATGACAAGATTGCCGTTAGCATGCCCTAGCATGCATGAAAGTATAAAGATAGTTACTGAACTTGCTTAGGGGGGGTACCTTCCTTTTAACCATTGCTCTCCTGTAAGTTACTACTCTGAAACTATTATGCGAAAAATCTCTAATGGTAAATAGGTCATTATTACCCACTACTTATACGACCACACGTCCCGCGCCAACGAGGGCTTCAGCCCGAGGCAGGATGGGGGTAAGTGTGGGAGTATCTATTACTACTCTACTATTACTAGCTAAGAACTGGGGGAGCAAGCTCCTGGGACACCACCTACAAGGGTGGTTCCCTAAAGACATATAAAGGGAATCGCTACAGGGTGCATAGGAGATGGAAATAAGTTGCCTGATCGGGAACTTGGGGTTTACCAATCAGGAACATATTTAGGTAATACTGTCTTATTTGGTAAAGTAGAGTTGACTATAAAGGGAAGTGTGTATAATCACTTGCATGCGAAATAAATATTTTCAGGTGTGTATGGATAATAGTATGGAGATTCAATCTAGTCCAGTGGATGTAATTGATCTAATGATTAATAGACCTAAGATGGAATTCCGATTGTGGAAGCACATGTACGATCGTACTGATTTAGATAACCACTTAGCGACTACACAGAAAGAGTTAGCTGATGAGTTGAATGCTGGGGCGCCTAAGGTGTCTATTGCTATGAAGGGGTTAATACGTGATGATATGGTACAACGTGATGGGATCCATTTCTATATTAATCCTTGGCATGTGTGGTTCGGTGAAGAGTGGCGGAAAGAACAAGCCAGAGTTGAGTGGGATAAACGTAAGGAGTTAGATGAAGTTAACAGATAAGACAGAAGGTACTGGTGAGTTAACTATGGATCAATTGCAGGCATGTGTGCCTAAGAAATGGAGACATAATGTTACCGAGGACATGATCACATTAATTAACTCTGAGTCTGATGAGGACTTTAGACAGGTGTACAAAGAAAACTTACTCAGCTTTGCTGATGTTATTCAGACTGGTAAATACAAGATGACCCAGTATGTTGACGCTGTTAAGTTTGTTAGTTTCAAGCTATTAGGTGATACTAATCTAATGGCATACGCTAAGGTATTTCCTGATCGATACCAAAGGCAAGTCACTAAAGGCACCCCTTCTAAGAACATTGCAAGCTTTGCTACGGCGTTTAATAAGACTGATTTAGTTCACAAGATACTAGAGCGGACTCTGGTCCCGGTACACATCCTTAATATGGATATACATCAAGAAGCCATCAATACACAGGCTGAGCTTATGCGTAGTGCCCGTAGTGAGACGGTTAGACAAAAGGCAGCTGAGTGTTTGATTATGCAATTAAAAGCCCCAGAAACGGCTAAGATTGAGATTGGTGTTAATTACTCTAATGACTCTATTGATGAGCTTAGAGAAACTACTAGAGCTTTAGCCCAACAACAGATGAGACTTATTAAAAGTGGAGCTGTTACTGCTGAAGCTATGGCACACTCTGATATTATTGCTAAGAAAAAACCAGATATAGAAACGGAGTATGAAGAGTTATGATGGAACTTACAGGTTGGGCGTTAGCTACGGGTGTGATAATTGGTGTGATTATTTTAATAGATTCGATATATGGGGGGAAGGGCTGGTGATACATTGCATGGCAGATTGTTTAGGTAAATTAAAAGCTATAAAGACGTTGGCGCAACGCGGTATGGAGGGAGCTGCTGATCAACCAGAGAGGGCTGTGTTTGAACAGATATCTATGGAAGTTAGTTATTTATTAGTGGAAGCATCATCAGATGCTAACTCTGGGGATAGCTTTTTACGAAACTATGTGAGGGACCATAAGTAGATGGCTTTAGTTAAGAAGGATGTAGATGAGTGGCTTAACGACATAAGCTACGATACGGACCCTACATATGCGCCTACGGAGTTTGCTTTAGAGTTTATTAGCTTTATCAAGTTAGTTAATGGTGAGGATGGTGAGGAGCACAAATCCCCTGTAATTCATTACAAGATGTTAGATAATGTAGGTGGGATGAAGGAAAACATTGCAAATATGTGCTCACGTGGTCTAGCTAAAACTACGGTACTAGGTGAGTACTTGTTTATGTACATAGCTACGTATGGGTCTATCCCTGGGTTTGGGGAGGTAAATCTAGCTATTTACGTGTCTGACTCTATGGAGAATGGTGTCAAGAACATGCGTAAGAATGTAGAATTCCGTTGTGATAACAGTGACTTTATGAAGAAGTATGTACCTAAGATTAAGTTTACTGATGCTAGGATGGAGTTTGAGAATGCGTCTGGTAAGAAGTTTATTGTTAAGATGTATGGTGCTAAGACCGGTGTTCGTGGAGCTAAAGAGATGGGACAACGTCCTACGTTAGCTGTACTGGATGACTTAATCAGTGATGACGATGCTAGGTCACCTACTGTAATCGCTTCTATTGAAGATACTGTGTATAAAGCGGTAGATTACGCACTACACCCAACTAAAAAGAAAACTATCTGGTCAGGTACCCCCTTTAATGCTAAAGATCCTTTGTACAAGGCAGTAGAGTCTGGTGCATGGCATGTAAATGTTTATCCTGTCTGTGAGAAGTTTCCGTGCACTGAGGATGAATTTAGGGGAGCTTGGGGAGATAGATTCGATTATAGGTATGTTAAGGCCCAGTATGACAAGGCTATGAAGACCGGTAAGATAGATGGCTTCAACCAGGAGCTTATGCTACGTATTATGTCTGAGGAAGAACGTCTGATTAAAGACAGTGATATGACCTGGTACAAGCATGCTAACGTGAAGACTAACATGGGAGCGTTTAACTTCTACATCACTACTGACTTTGCAACTAGCGAGAAAGAATCCGCCGACTTCAGTACTATTAATGTGTGGGCTTATAACAATAACGGTGACTGGTTGTGGGTAGATGGATTCTGTGAGAAAGCTCTGATGGATAAGTCTATTGATGCATTATTTAAGTTTGCTCAGAAATATAATCCTCAAGAAGTGGGAGTCGAGGTAACTGGGCAGCAGGGGGGTTTTATTGCATGGATCCAGAACGAGATGATGAACCGTAATATTTACTTCACCTTAGCTTCAGGCCGTGGTAAGACTACTCCGGGTATACGCCCAAATAAGGACAAGATGAGCCGATTCCAGCAAATGGCGGTACCACTATTCAAATCAGGTAAGTTGTGGTTTCCTGAGGAGCTGAGGGACTCTGCTGAGCTATCTGAGATGTTGAATGAGTTACAGTTAGCTACTATGAAGGGATTCAAGTCTAAACATGATGATCAGATAGATAATATCTCTATGTTAGGTGAGTTTAATGCATGGAAACCTAGCGAGGTGTCTACAACTGAAAACAGTGATGGTAGTATGTTATGGGATGAAGAACCTGAAGAGGTAGGAGAAAGTTCTTATTTCGTGTAATAAAACGTGGTATGATAAATACACAGTATTTATTTTAGGGAAATCCCGTGAAGGTATACGAGTACATAGAATTCTTAGTTAATGGTGAGATCAGCCAGTTAGCCACATCAGATGTGGGAGACATGACACCAGGTGCTCCTGGTACACCTACTGCTGTACAGCTAACAAACAGAAGCAAAATACGCACATTTATTAATTTAGCTAACATCGAGCTGCATAAGAAGTTTAATATTCTGCAGAAAGACATGGAATTAGACTTTGCACTTAATGGTGAAGAGTTTAAGTTAGACGATGACTTCCTACACGCTATTAGTTGTACGTTTAAAGATGGTGATGAAATTGCTATTAACAACGAGAAGGCTAACTTCGTAGATGGTGTAGATGTAAATGTATCTGTAATGTTCAAAGATCCTACTAAGGTGCTTATTAAAGGTACTGACGAAGATGGTAGAAAGGACATGATACTTACCTATGCAGCCTCACCTAAGTTAGCTAAGAGCATTACTACTAATCTAGGTTTACCTCAGTTATATACAGAAGCACTAATCAACTATGTAGCTTATAAGTCGCATGCTACAATCAGTGGTGACATGAAGGCTGAGAATAACACGTACTACTTAAGATATAACGAAAGTTGTAAGCAAATCAACATGTTAGGCTTACGTAACCCGGACAATCTTGATGCTAATACTAAATTAATAGATAGCGGATTTATCTAAGATATTACTGTTATACTAAAGACAAATTTATTGCATGCCAAATGCTGAGAACAACCTCCAGGAGGAGTTAAATAATGGCTTATTACGACACGATCAACCTCGTTGCAGGGGATGATAAACCTGAAATAAACTTCACCCTACGTGATTCCAATACAGCAGCATCTGGCAAAGTTCTTGATGAAGACGACCCAACTACTTGGGCATCCATTGACATCACTAACGAAACAATTAAAGTACACTTTAGATTACTAGGTAGCTCAACTATCCTAGATACTATGACTTGTGGAAAGCACGCCCCCTTTGTGGATGGTAAATGCTTTATGCAGTGGAACCCTACAACTTTAGACGTAGATGCTGGTACTTACGAAGGTGAAATCGAATTAGAAGACACTTCAGGTAAGAAACAGTCCATCTTTGATAAGCTAAAGTTTAAGGTAAGAGCCGGCTTCTAGCAATGGCTATCCGCGCTACAGTTTCAGTAGCCACATTACGCGCTTCTATAAGCATAACTACAGAGAATAGTCTCAGTGCTTCTATTCCTGTAATACAAGCTAGCATTTATGCAGAGCTATTAGAGGCAGGTGTACATTATATTAGTAATAACGCCACAGGCATCTGGACAGATGCTGACTCTAAGAATAGATTCTTATACGAAGAGATGGTTGTTAGTGATGTGCAAGTTAATCTAGTAAACAAAGTATTAAAAGACATTGCTCAATTTACAGATGATGAGACACTAGATGTCAATAAAAGACTATTTGATACCCCTAAATTTACAGAAGTACGAGTAGCAGTAGTAGGTAAATACCTTACAGATACTACTAATCTGACTGATGATAAGGCTGTACTTTTTGCTAAGACCTTAGTTAGCACTTCAGCTACCCAGGATGCACATGCGCATCATGTAGGTAAGTCAGCGGGTGAACACATCACGGATATTACTGACTCAGAGACTAAAGCCTTCGGTAAAGATCTGTTGGACTATTACAGTGTGTCAGATAACATATATAAGTTAGATGTATTTAAGCAGTTAAAAGACACAGCTGATTTTGTTGATGATGAGACAATAGACTTTGCTAAATCTTTATTTGACATAGTAGGTGTAACAGATGATATCGATGGTGCAGCATCTATCTTAGATGACCAAGAGATGGATTTTTTCAAACACACTACAGATATAGCGAACATTACGGATCTCTTTACCCGGGTTGTTACATTCGTAAGAGTGTATTCTGATTTGATGGGTGTTACTGATTCATCAGTATGGGACGTTACAAAAGCACTAGCAGACACCTCTGTATTTACTGATATACAAAGACAAGATTTTGGTAAACTGCTTATAGACACACCTGTTGTGAGTGACGCATTAGCTATACGTATGATGCTAGCCCCTTTTGTGGACGGTACGGTTATATCAGATAATGCCACAACAAATGCAGGAAAGAATTTTACACATGAAGCCTCTTTAGCCGATACGGGGTCTTTAAGAAGTCAGGGTTACTCTGACTTCAGTTACTTTGCGGAAGACTATGTCGGCGCTTCCAGAACATTTTAATAGGAGTTAATTATGATTAACGAAAACTTAAAACTTTCAGGCCAGTTGAACATTGTCCTTAAAGATAAAAACGGTAATGTAAAAGTTGACCGTACAGAGACTAATCTTGTCGTACAGAAAGGTTTAGAATTTATTATTGACCGTATGACCGGTACATCTAAGGCTGTAATGTCTCACATGGCATTAGGCTCTAGTTCTACTGCAGAAGCAGCAGGTCAAACAGACTTAGTATCTATCTTAGGTGCACGCGAAACTTTAGATTCAACATCTATTCCAGCAGCTACTAAGCACAAAGTAGTATTTGTATCTACGTTTGAAGCTGGTGATGCTACTGGTGCAGTTAAAGAAGCAGGTATCTTCAATGCAGCTACAGGCAGTGATATGTTATCTCGCACAACGTTCGCAGTTGTCAACAAAGCAGCCGATGATACTATGACTGTTACTTGGACGATTACTTTATCAGCTACTTAATGTTAGGGAGGTGTACTTATGTCTACGATAGTAAATCGAGCCACAAAAGGGTCACCTCTTACTAATACTGAGGTCGATTCAAACTTCTCTAATCTGAATACAGATAAGATGGAGAAAGGGTCTAACCTTAGTGATTTATCTAATGCTGCTACAGCAAGGACAAATCTAGGGGTACCTAGTTCTTCTGCTGCTACAGATGACGCGATAGCTATGGCAATCGCTCTAGGCTAGGAGAATATATGGCAAATACATTTAAGAGAAAAACTAAGAACGCTATAGGCACCTCGCTCACTGCTGTTTATACGGTACCGGCTAACACTACTACCGTTATTATCGGAGGAGTTGTTTCTAACACAGGAACAGGCTCGGTTAATACTGAGATTGTGATGAATGATGGTGCTAATGATATTAACTTAACAGGTGCAGACACTCCTATTCCAGCAGGTACAGCATTATCGTTTATTGACGGTAAGGTAGTTCTAGAAGCAGGAGATGTAGTGAAAGCAAAAGGGTCTATCGCAGGCTCTTTAGATGTAATACTTTCTATTATGGAGACTACGTAATGGCAGGATATTTAGGGCAATCACAACCAGTAGCTGCAGGGGGTAACTCTGTAGAAACTGATGATATCATTGATGGTGCAGTAACAGCAGATAAGCTAGCACCCGGTGCGGCTGTTCCTTCACAATCTACTCATGGTGGTAAGTTCTTAACAACTGACGGTACTGATGCTAGTTGGGCTACGGTAGATTTAAGTTCTAAGTTTGATAAAGCAGGTGGCACACTAACAGGCGACCTAAACCTTGGTGATAACGTCAAGGCTAAGTTTGGTACTGGTAGTGACTTGCAGATTTACCATAGTGGCTCTTCCAGTTTTATACGTGATATGGGCGATGGTGATTTGCAAATATTTGCTAATGATGATGTTTATATCAGAGGGCAATCTACAAATAATTATATGGCTCGTTTTGCGGAAACAGGTGCAGTAACTCTTTATCACAACAACTCTGCTAAACTAGCCACAACCTCTACTGGTATTAATGTTACTGGTAGTGTTACTTGTGATGGCTTATTGAGTGAAGCTTCAACTAAAATTAGCCATTCTGGTGGTTTAACCCTTACTCAGAATGCCACGGCAGAGGGTTTAGGATATGTAGCAAAAATATCAGCGCCTTATGCTAACGAATCATTTAAGATATCAGTTGATGGTAACAAGGTAATTACTACTGAGGGTTATAACAGTGCTACTAAATTAATATTACACACTTCTGGCACAGAACGTATGCGCATAGACTCATCTGGCAACGTGGGTATTGGTACTAGTAGTCCTGTAAACCAACTTGAAGTAGGTTACTCACACGCTGTTAATAAGACTGAAAGTATTGCTGTTGGTAGTATATATCAAGGTAATCTACGAGGTATTAAGCTGACTGGCGCTATTGACAGTGTTGGTACTGTTCACTCAAAGATAGAGTCTTCATCATCCTCAGGCAATATTGAGTTCTCTGGCGGCATAACATTCAACGGTGACACAGCAGCAGCTAATGCCTTAGATGACTATGAGGAAGGTACTTGGACTCCAGATGTACCATCAGGGTCATTAACTGTTAATAAAGCAACATACGTCAAGATTGGAAAGTTAGTTC
>Ga0209035_10000027_pt1 | contig 67678 bp, 50 predicted proteins | sample MarorgKNORR_S2LV_6_FD_188220 | JGI IMG/M metagenome (GOLD analysis project Ga0209035, IMG submission 188220) | Marine microbial communities from the Southern Atlantic Ocean, analyzing organic carbon cycling - AAIW_A/KNORR_S2/LV (SPAdes) (version 2) | ecosystem: Environmental > Aquatic > Marine... | reverse complement strand
GATCCTGTCGACCACCTTTGTTTTCTAATATTGATTCAAATTGAAATGCCATTTCTGCAATTTTTTCAGGGGATTTATTATGTCCTAATATAGTTGCAATAAGACCGACATTTAGTGCACCACTAGTTCCCAAACCTGAACCTGTTGGAACCTCACTAGAATATTCGACTTTTACCCTTCCAGAGTCATCTTTTTCCATAGTTGCATGGATATATTTGTTTATAGTAAAGTTTACCACTTCTCCACCAAAATCAGTACAATATGGATTGACATCAGTCCACCCTCCAGCTAAATCAACACGAACTGGCACGATGACTTCGAAACGCTCAACCATAGATAGTCCGATGGTTAGTCACATGAGAACCCTCCGCTCAAGCCTAACCGTTTGACCGAAAATAACCCCTTTGAGCACCCCCTCGGATATACATGGCCGACACCGTTGATGACGCTATATTGGCATTCTCACAGGGAAAACCAGTAATGGTTTTTGATTCAGATTTCAGAGAAAAGGAAACCGACCTATTATGGCCTGCTACAGCAGCAACTCCTGCTGTTATGAGGCGTCTAAGGATAGATTGCGGAGGTCTACTTTTCTTAGCAATAGGTGATGAAATAGGGCAAATGTTTGATCTGCCATGGTTACAAGATTTACATACACATCAAGAACTGGTAAATGATAATCCAGTACTTTCTCACTTAATTACTAATGATTTACAATATGATACAAGATCTGCATTTACTTTATCAATAAATCATCGTGAAACATATACTGGAATTACGGATAGAGATCGTTCATTAACAACAAGAAGATTTGGAGAATTATCTGGTGAATTAATGAATAAATCTGTAAGTGGAGAAGAGGCATACAAAGCATTAGGAGATGAGTTCCGTACACCTGGACATATACCTGTATGCAGAGAATCACCAGGTGGACTATCAACCAGGCAAGGCCATACTGAGTTAGCAGTAGCTATTGCTAGACTTGCGGGGCAAGTACCTGCAACTATTGGTGCTGAAATGCTTCAACCTGATGGAGATGGAGCACTTTCAGTTCCAGATGCAAGAATATATGCAGCTAAACATAATATTCCAATGATTACAGGCGATGATCTAATGAAAGCATTAAACATGGAAAAATAAAAACGTTTTAGAAAATAATTATCAGGAGATAAAAATATGGTTCGTGTAATGGCAGTTGGTGTTTTTGATTTACTACACGCTGGGCATCTTCACTATGTTGAGCAGGCTAAGTCGTTAGGAGATGAATTAGTAGTAGTGGTTGCACATGATGATACTGTACGTAAACAAAAACATGAACCAGTTACTAATCAGGATCTAAGAAGACGTATGGTTGAAGGACTGAAACCAGTAGATAAAGCAATAATTGGAAATCCGCCAAGTGAACCAATATTTGACATCTTAGAGATTATTAAACCAGATATCATCGCACTCGGGTATGATCAGAAACATTCTCGTGACTCAATAAAAAAGGGTTTAGATGAAAATGGTTGGAGTCAAGTCGAAGTAATTCGTGTAGAAGGACTTGCAGATGACTTAGATGGTACAAGAAAAATAATTGCAAAAATACTGAGTTTATGGTCAGGTGAAACTGGCGGACCCTATGAGGAAGATTAGTATGTATACTGGAATTGTTGCAGGGACTGCACCAGTTGTAGGGATTAAAGATGGAAATATAATCCGTAGTTTAATAATGAATTTAGATGGATATTTGGATGATCTGAAAATTGGTGCAAGTGTAGCTCTAGATGGAGTTTGTATGACTGTTGTTTCAATCGAAGAAAATCATGTGAAATTTGATGCTATAGAAGAAACACTAACACGTACAACTCTAGGTAATTTAGAAATAGGTTCAATGGTTAATATTGAAAGATCTCTCAAAATGGGTGATGAACTAGGTGGGCATTTAATTTCCGGGCATGTATTGAGGACAGCAAAGATAGTTTCTAGGGAAGAACGAGGAGAGGGGGTTGATTTTTTAATTGAAAACTCAATAGAAACAAGGCCATATATTCTGCAAAAAGGTTTCATTGCAATAGATGGTATGTCATTAACTATTGGAGAAATTACAGATGAATATTTTTCATTACATATCATCCCTGAAACACTAAGAGTTACTACAATCAGTGATAAAAAAATAGGTGATAAAGTAAATATTGAAATCGATTCAAGAACCCAAATATTAGTTGATACTATCAGAAAGAGTATGGAAGTGAAAAAATGAGAATAGCGGCAGTATGTGGTTCATTCCACCAAAAAGAAATAAAGAGAATGCTTGAATATGCAAAAGAAGAAGCTAGTTCTAAGAATGCAGAAATAAGTGAGATAGTTTGGGTACCAGGATCAATGGAAGCCCCCCTAGCTCTTGAGAGACTCTTGAAAAGAAATGATATTGATGCTGCAATTACTTTAGGGATAATAGAACTTGGAGAAACTCAACATGGTTTAGTAATGGGTCAAGCAGTTATTGGAGCAATTATTGAACTTCAGATTAAACATGGAAAGCCTATAGGATTGGGTATTATTGGGCCAGGTGCAGAGTTACACCATATAGAACCAAGGCTGGAACCACATGCAAGATCTGCAGTTTCGGCTGTCATTACTATGTTCCAGTAAATTACTATCTGATTCTTGTGTTTACTGTTGTGTTCGAGTTAATGTTCAAAGCATTCCTATCGTTCCGAGAACCATGACTGATGATGTGCGCAATGTGATAATCATAGGTTCAGGACCTGCAGGATATACCGCTGGCCTGTACTCTGCTAGAGCATTATTAGAACCATTGATGTTTGCCGGTTATATGTCTGGTGGGCAACTAATGCTAACTTCCGACGTAGAAAATTTCCCAGGATATCCCGAAGGTATCGGAGGTCCTGAAATGATGATTCATCTAAGAGAACAGGCAGAAAAATTCGGATTAGAAGTACAAGATAAAAATGTAGAGAAAGTTGATTTCTCTGAAAGGCCATTTAAAGTATGGGTTGAAGGTGAATTATTTTTATCTAAATCAGTGATAATATGTACAGGGGCAGAATCAATATGGCTGGGTGCCGAAGGTGAAGATGAGCAAAAAGGAAGAGGAATTAGCACCTGCGCTACTTGTGATGGAGCATTTTTTAGAGAGCAAGAAGTACTAGTTATAGGTGGAGGTGACTCGGCTATGGAAGAGGCTACATTCTTGACGAGATTCGCTAGTAAAGTAACTCTATTACATAGAAGAGATGTTTTTAAAGCATCTAAAGTAATGTATGAAAGAGCATTAAAACATCCTAAAATTGAGATTAAAACATTTAGTTCCGTTAAAAGTTGGCTTTCGGATGATAGTGGTTTAAGTGGTGCTATTCTTGAAGATCCTAGAGATGGAAGTACAGAAGAAATTTCATGTACTGGGGCATTTATAGCAATAGGGCACAAACCAATTACTGGATTCTTAGATAAACAAATTGAAATGGATGAATCAGGATATATTTTAGCCAAGACCCACACAATGACAAGTGTCCCAGGTGTTTTTGCAGCAGGAGATGTTGTTGATACTAGATATCGTCAAGCAATAACGGCAGCAGGAATGGGATGCCAAGCAGCAATAGATACCGAAAAATGGCTCGAAGATCAGCATTGAGGGAAAAATGACTGATGATAATAGCACCTCAATTGAGGAATTAAATCAAAATCTGACTACTAATCAGAAGGCTAGATATGCTAGACATTTGATGTTACCACTGGTTGGTGAAAAAGGTCAGTTGAAGATTAATTCTTCATCGGTTCTTGTAGTAGGTGCTGGAGGATTAGGCTCTCCTGTACTAATGTATTTAGCTGCGGCAGGTATTGGAAGAATTGGTATAATTGATGATGACTCCGTAGATATCACAAATCTACAGAGACAAATACTTCATTCAACTGCATCAGTAGGTGAATTAAAAGTAGAGTCAGCTAAAAAAAGAATTAATCTGATCAATCCAGAAATTAAGATTGATACTTTTAATTTAAGATTAGATATAACGAATGCTGAGAGAATTATCTCAGATTATGATATTGTTGTAGATGGAACTGACAATTTTGCTACCCGATATACGATTAGTGATTGTTGTGAAATTTTAGGAAAGCCGTGGGTTTTTGGTAGTATTCATCGATTCGAAGGGCAAGTTTCGGTATTCAATCTAAGAGGTAGTCCGAATTATAGAGATTTATTTCCTAAAGCCCCTCCTCCTGAACTTGCGCCAAATTGTGCTGAAGCAGGAGTTTTAGGGGTATTACCTGGGATAGTAGGTTCTTTTCAAGCGAATGAAGTACTAAAAATCGTCTTAGATATTGGAGACACATTAGATGGAAAATTATTGTTAATAGATGCACTATCAATGAATATTCGTTCACTAAAATATAATTCAAATAAAAAAAGAGAGAAAGTCACTCAACTCTCTGAAGAAGCAATATCTTGTTCAGTGGTTGGAGGAGAGCAACAATCATTAGATGTCGCTAAAAAAGAAGGTTCTATGAAAGAAATTCAACCATCTGATTATTTCGAAAAAATCAAAAAAGGTTGGAGTCCATTTTTCTTAGATGTGAGGGGAGAAGCTGAAGAAAGAATAGTCAGTCTACCAGATACTGATTTGAGAATAACACATATAGAAGTACCATCTAGAATCAATGAGATACCTACTGATAAAGATATAGTTATTTATTGTAGAAGTGGAATGCGATCGGCAACCATAGTTAGATTTCTCGAAATGTCTGGTAAATATTCGAATAACATATACAACCTCTCAGGAGGTATTCATTTGTGGTCAGATACGGTAGATTCGAGCGTACCTAAATATTAATTACTGATAATAAGGTTTAATCAGGCGCAGTCTGCCATTTTATTGTGGTATTTATAGAAAATATGTCGTATGACAATTACGAATTGTGGTATTACTCACTATAAGTGGTAAATAGTAACGCAGTCTACTGCTTTATTAAGGTATTAAAGAGAAAAAAAGAAAAAAAATACTATACGGATACCACAATTAAGGAATAAATACCACATTTGTACCCTATGAAGCGATTAGTTGTAGTACTAGAGAGATTCCGACAACATATGGCAATAGCGCGACAAGGGATATGGCTGTGCCCTGAATGCGGGAACCATGAAGTGTGGAAAACTAGAGAAAAGAATACTAATCAAATAGATAGAAAGTGTAGTAATTGCAGTAAAAGAGCTCGCGTCACACTGGATCGTTCAGGAACAGGTAAAGGAAGGAAAAGAAATTTTAAGATATGGGAACGAGACTTGAATATTAGCTTCAGCGAAGTAATTGAAGAAGCCAAGAGAAGAAATGGAAAAAGAGATCATGAACCAGAAATACCAGGTATTGATGACACCTCAATTAATAAAACACCTAGTCAATCAGAGTTACCCCCAATATGGGGTGCTAAATGGAACCCAAAAAAACCATTAATATTCATAAAAAATATAAATCAATTAGATGTGAAAAGAGAGCTTATGCTTTTCGTTGCAGAAAGACATGACGGATATTTAGAATTTGTATCGAGTAAATGGAATGAAGAAAAAATGCCCTCCTCATTTAATGGAACTACTTACCACGAGTTCTCTATAGAATTTTGTAGAAAAATATCTCATGCATTAACAGAAAGGCTATTAGCGCCTGAATTAGCAATAATTGAAGACGAAGAGATAATCCCTAGGAGAAGTTCAGAATTGTACATAGGAAGACGAAATATTCGATTTTTGAGAGATATTGCATTATGTTTGAGAAGAATAGCATACACTTCAAGTGTGGACTTAAAGACACGTTTACAATGGCAAAGATGGATGATTAGAACAAGAGAAATGGACGAACATCTAAAAGATCTTTTCACTAATGGAATAAATACCCCAGATGGGGGTAAATTTGGAGGAAAAGGATTCAGATCAACATGGCAAGAAGGGATTGTAGCATGTGCAACACCTCTTAAGAGAGCTATTGACACACAAGTTGGAGAAAAACACCATGCAGATATTATTGCACCAATGATAAGAGATACTGGTTTAGCCCTCGCAGTAGGACAAACACCATTAGAAATATTTGCGGCACAGATGGGTAAATCTGGGTCATATATGAGTGGAGGGAATATCGACTCAGGAGGAAGAGATTTACATATTGGTAACTGGGAAAAAGGAGTACTTCCACCCACTGCACCATTACCAATCGCTAGTGCGACGGCGACAGGAGTTGCTCTGGCTGCCTCTCTGTTAAACATTAAGAGATTTCATCTAGCACCTGTAGGTGAAGGAACCAGTAGTAACGGAGAGTTTTGGGAAGCAATGAATCTAGCGGGTGCTAGAGGTTTACCAATTGCATTTATGATTCAAAATAATCAAATTGCTTTAGATACCTTCACAGTGGGGCAATCTGGCGCTGAAACCTTTGGAGACAAAGGACATGCAATGGGAATTCCTTCATGGTCGATAGATGGTTCAAGACCATCACAATTTTATGCATCTACAGCGACATCTAGAGAGTATGCACTTGATGGTGGAGGACCTACTTTAATCCATGTAGAAACAATGAGAGGGTGCGGTCATGCACATCATCATGATGACCTTTATCTTGGCTCAGCATCAGGGAATCCACCAGGATACGTAGGTAGAGATTTATTGACATATTGGGCAGAAAAAGATCCACTGCCAAATCATAGGCAACAATGTATATTACTTGGAGCAAGTGAAAAACAACTAATAGAAATTGAAAAGGAAGAACAATATCTTGTAGAGAATGCAAGAAAAGAAATGGAAATAATGCCATGGCCTGAAGGAAATACTGTCACAAAAGGGATAACCTCTAGGCACGATGCTGATTCTCATTCCCAACAATATGACAGATTTGAGAAAGAATATATCGAACCAATACCGAGCCCAGTAAAAAAGGGAGATATAAAAATAGATTTTTCTACTGCATCCAACTCCTCAACATACAGTAGAGCGATACAAAATGCCATGGTATTTCTAGCAGAAAAATATGGGGAAAAAATTGTATTTATGGGTGAGGATATGGAGGTAGCTGGAGCTTTTGGAATGAATATCCCTCTAAAAGCCAAAGGTCATTCAGATAAATTACTAGATATGCCATTATCCGAATCAATAATTATTCACTCAGCAACAGGAGCAGCTCTTGGAGGGATGAGACCAGTTGCAGAAATACAATTTGGAGGATTTGCTGCATTAGCAATGAATGCTTTAGTCAATAATGCCGCACAATTACGATGGAGATGGGGGGCAGAAGTACCCCTTACTGTAAGAATCCCTCTTGGTGCGAAAACAAGAAGTGGACCATTCCATGCAAATATGATTGAATCTTGGTTTATTAACGACCCTGGATTAACGATAGTATTCCCAAGTAACCCTCAAGATGCTTACGACTTGTTGATTGAATCACATGATTTGAATGACCCAGTAGTATTCCTTGAACATCTAGGATTATATGGCCTCGGAGGGGGTAAGACTGGATGGGGGGATTCTATCAATCAGATCATTGACACTGAGTCTGTCAAAAAGAGATTAGCTAATAATCAATCATCTATTGGTAAAGCAAAAATTATCAGAGGAGGAAATAACTTGACTATTGTCACTTGGGGCGCCATGGTTCATGTCGCATTAAAAGCAGCATCAATATTATCTGATGAAGGAATTGAAATTGAAATTATTGACCTAAGAACAATATTACCATTCGACTCAAAAACTTGTATCGAATCAGTGATGAGGACAAAGAAAATGGTTGTACTTCAAGAGTCACAGTATACTGGAGGCTTAGGGCATACGGTAAGTAGTAGAGTCATGGAAGAAACCTTTTGGAACATGGAATCTCCGCCAATAGTAATAGGTGCACTGGATACACCAGTACCATTCTCACCAACATTGGAAGATTATACAATACCTACAGTAGAACTTGTATTGAGACATGTTAGAAGAATGTGTAAATAAATAGAGAGGCGAAATAATGTCAATTACTGATTCCATATTCATTTTACCAGATACTGTATTAGTCATTTTAGGATTCATATTACTTATTGTGGGAGGGGAAAGTGTAGTACAAGGCGCTATTACAGTAGCCAAAAAAATGAATGTCTCACCATTATTAATCGGTTTTACAATAGTAGCAGTGGGTACATCACTACCAGAATTAGCAGTCACTATAAAGGCAGTCAGTAGTAATAATCAACAACTTGTAGACTTAGCAGTTGGAGGTGTTTTAGGATCAAATGTTGCTAATATCATGCTAGTATTGGGTACTGCTGCGATGCTTGGTGCCTGCGAAGATCCCGGTTTAGGGATTAAAAAAGATGCTATTGCAGTAGTTATAGCGTCAATAATTCTATTGATTACTGTGATGATGGGTGAAATTAGTGAGATAGTTGGTATTGCGATGCTAATATCTCTAGCATTATTTTATGCATATTCATACATATATTCAAAGAAATTAGGTTTGGAAGATGAACTTGATGAAACATGGATTGGAGAGAATATGGTTGTAGCAATGGGAGTCATAACATTTGGAGGACTAATGATTTTCTCAGGAGCTGAATTATTGATAGAAGGGTCAACAGGAATTGCAACCTCAATGGGCATCTCAGAAACGATTGTAGGGCTAAGCATAATTGCTCTAGGTACATCGTTACCAGAATTAGCAGTTACAATAATTGCAGCATTAAGAGGACATAAAGGAGTAGCAATAGGGAATGTTCTCGGTTCAAATGTCATCAACATATTAGGAATATTAGGTGTTGGTTCAACTTATGCAGGAGGAATTTTGATTTCAAATGAGTTCGCAGGTAGAGACATATGGGTAGTTCTCATTACATCTGGGTTAGTTGCAGTAATGTTATTAGGCGAAAAGCAAATAGGTAAAAAAATCGGATTAACTATGGTCATAGGATATCTGCTATACATGGTTTTCCTTTACTCATTTTGAATTTAGCATATATGCGAACGGCTAAGGCTGAATGCTGCCTGCGAGTGTTATGGTTAACTTTGAATTGAGCGACGAACAACTCATGTTGCAAGAATTAGCACGTGATTTCGCTAATGAAGAAATCAAGCCCAATGCTTCTTTTTGGGACAGAGAAAGCGTATTCCCAAGAGACGCTATAGCGAAAGCCAATGAATTAGGACTACTAACTCTCAAAATTCCTGAAAAATATGGAGGCGGTGGAATGGGGTCATTCGAAGAAGTCATTGTCCTTGAAGAATTAGGACTTGGAGATCCAGGATTTGCTACTGCGGCAGGAAGTTCAATGTTAGCATCATACCCTATAATTACAGGAGGAACTGAACAACAGAAAGAAAAGTATCTTCGAATGATTACGGAAGGTAAAATTGCTTCATATTGTGTCACTGAACCTGGAGCAGGTAGTGACGTTCAGGCAATAAAAACAGAAGCAGTAAGAGACGGTGACGAATATATCATTAATGGACAAAAAATGTGGATTACAGGTGCAGGATATGCAGATTGGTTCTTTGTGCTGGCTTACACAGATAAAAATGCAGGATACAAAGGAATGAGCGGATTTATTGTTGACGCTGGTTCAGAAGGGTTAGAATTAGGGAAAAAAGAAGAAAATATGGGGCAACGTTGCTCAGATACACGTTCAGTGACCTTCAATAATGTCCGCGTCCCTTTAGACAATCTAATAGGTGGAAAAGAAAATGATGGTTGGATCAATGCAATGAAGGCTTTCGATCTTTCTCGACCGAGTATCTCTTCTCATGCAGTGGGGAATGCTCGTGGAGCTATGGAAGAAGCAATAGCATATGCTAGTGAAAGAAATGCTTTCAATAAACCAATTATTCGTCATCAAGCAATATCTTTCATGTTGGCAGATATGGCTACAAAGATTGAAGCTGCGAGGATGTTAGTATGGAAAGCCGCTCTAAAATCTGATTCTGGACAGAGAAATACTCTTGAGGCCGCTCATGCAAAAAGATTTGCAGCAGATATGGCAATGGAAGTTACAACAGATGCCGTGCAAGTATTTGGAGGATATGGATATTCAGAAGAGTATCCAGTTGCTAGAAGGATGAGGGGTGCAAAAGTTGTACAAATTTTCGAGGGTTCAAGTCAAATTCAGAGACTTATAATTAGCCGAGAAATGCTCCAAAACATTTAGAATAATACACTACTCTTTGAACAGTAAGTAGAATCGAGTAACCGTTTGATTCAAGTCTAGGAAGAGAGTCCGAATAAATGATAATATGATTGACAAGGTGAACCTTACTAAGAAAATCACAGCGATTATGGTATTAGGAATAATGCTGATTCCAGCGTTAGCCACTACAATAACACTAGAAAATGATTCAGTATCTAAAAATCAAGTAATTGAAACACCATGGTGGGAAAATACGAATATGGATAAAGATGGTGACTACATACATGATGCAATATGGAAAGCTGCAGAAAACAATCACTATAATTATCTAAATGAGAATAATATGATAAGTGTGATTGTTGACTTTGATCATACTCCGACGATTGATGATGAAATAATGCTTGAAAAGAATGTTCTATTCGAAGTTCAATTCAGATATTGGTTAATCGATAGCATTGCAGGGAAAGTAAATATAAATCTAATCCCACAAATTATTGAATTGCCCGGCGTTGTATTTGTAGAATTAGATGGTCTCTTACAAATACAAATGAATGACGTTAATGAAGTTCATGATGTGAATCTAGTGTGGCAAGAAACAGGATACACAGGAGCAGGTAGCGTAGTAGCAATTATTGACACAGGAATAGATAGTGACCACGTAGGTTTAGATGATATTGACGACTCAAATTATACTAATGACACAAAAGTAATTGCATTCTATGATGCAGTTAATTATCCCGAGTTAACAAATGGAACTGAAGTTAAAGCATACGATGATCAAGGACATGGTACACATTGTGCAGGAATAACTGCTGGAACTGGGGCGCCTGATTTCCAATACATAGGAGTTGCACCTAAGGCTCAATTAGTAGGAGTTAAAGTCCTAGATGAAGGAGGCTCAGGCTCATTTGCGACAGTTATGGCAGGTATGGAATGGACTGTTGAAAAAAGACATGTATTCAATATCCGCGCCGCTAGTATGAGCTTAGGAGGGCCGGGAGCCATTGAATGGACTTCTTCGGAAGAAGAATCGGTTAATCGAATGGGTAACGAAATGATGCGTGAAGGTATAGCACTATTCATTGCAGCAGGAAATAGTGCATTTAGTGCACAGATAGGAACCCCAGGTTCTGCTGAAGATGTAATCACTGTTGGTGCTCTCGATAAGAATACTGCCATAGCAGTTTACTCAAGTCAAGGACCGACTGAAGAAGGTAGAGTAAAGCCCAATATAGCATTTGTAGGAAGTAGTGTGATGGCACCTGATTTTAACACAGGAGATGGTTATACCAGTAAATCAGGGACAAGTATGGCAACACCTGGTGCTGCAGGATTAGCCGCATTAATGTATCAAGCAAATCCTGATTTATCACCATTCGATATAAGAAATATTATGCAAGAAACTGCAACTTACCGTAGATGTGATTATATGTTTGCAAATGAACCATGTGCTGAAGATAATATCCCTAAAAATAGACAGAATAACGTTTACGGACATGGCCATGTAAATTCAGTACCTTCAGTAATGGAAGCAGCCAACAAAGTTTATGAATTATCATTAACATTAAATGTCACTCTGGCTAGTGATTATGACACTGATAACAGAGTTATTCTCAATCAAGAAGATGGAGTTCTGTTTAATGTTGAAGGAGGAGCCTCCAGAGTTCAATGGCGAACATGGGACATGAGAGATAATTGGATGGATCTTGCAGGATTTGATGCAGATGACACTACATTTATAGTGACTCATTCTTTGCTTGTTGATAGATTACAATACCTCCCAAATAATACCGTAGAAGGTGAACAAGTATTACTAGTTAGAGCAATTACAAATGAAAAATCCTCTACTAATTTAGCAGTTGACATCAACATAATAGGGACAGAAAAAATAGACCCAGGGGATGAATTATCAAGTAATTCTTCTCTAATCATTGGAGTTTTAACAATATTAGTATTGCTCTTGTTGGCAGGATTAACAATTGTCACTATGAAACTTAAACAAATGGGGTTCTGGAATGAGGATGATCATGAAGAATTCATCACTTATGATAATTTAGTTGAAGAATATGATATTGAAGAACATGATGAAAGTAGTGATTAATTTGCGACCAGAGAATGCAATAATACTTGCAGCAGGTGCCAGTAAAAGATTAGGACAGCCCAAGGCATTAGTTGAGGTTAATGGTGAAACTTTAATTGAAATATTAATAAAAAGATTAAAGAATTTTAATCTAAATATCGTTATAGTTACTAGACCTGAATTAGAGGAACAAATGCGACATTTTGGTGAAAAAATCATCATTAATACAGAACCCGATAAAGGTAGAACGGGAAGTATACAATGTGGATTAAGAGAATTAAATGAGCAGAACTGTATGATTGTACCTGTAGATAGACCTGGGTTTTCAGATAAAACGATTGAACTATTATTAGAAGCAGGGACGACCTCTTGCCCAAGTAAAAACGGAAAAGGAGGACATCCTGTAGTACTCAATATGAAAGATTGTAAAAAAATCCTGTTGAGTCAAGCATCAACACCACTTAGAGATATTATTAATCCATTAAAGATAGAGGTAGATGATGATTTTTTACATCTAAATATAGATTTTCCAGAAGACATCAATAAACTTAGAGATATGAATATGAATTATAATTGACCCTGTTATTCAGAGTACACCTTACGAAATCAAGAAGAGTGAGACCTTTTCACAGGTTCATGTCTGTTCCAGTCCTGACCTGGTCATTATCTCAAGTGGAACTAGGACAAAGAGTTGCTATTGCCACTGTGATTTCGGCTAAAGGCAGTGTACCAGGGAAACCTGGTGCAAGACTAGCCATAACTTCAGATAACCAACACTTTGGCACTGTAGGAGGTGCAGGTTTAGAATTAAGGATTCAAAATAATCTCAAAAAATTATTAACTAAAGATCCTAAATTAAATCGTAAAGAAGGAGGGATAATTGAGACATTCCATTTATACAAGGATGCGAAGGGAAAAGAAGTAACAGCCCTTGACAGCCTATGTGGTGGTCAAGTTACAGTGAGTATGGAAGTGATAGAGCCGATGCCACATATATTGATTGCTGGAGGAGGGCATGTTGGGAGATGCGTCGCTCTTGTAGCTGACTCACTAGGTTGGAGTTATTCGATATTTGACGTAAGAGAAGAATATTCTAATCCAGAAAAATATCCATTTGCAGTAGATACTATCTCTATGGATGCAGATGAATTCCTCAATTCAGAGACTAACGAATCCATACAACGGTTCTCTGATATTTTACTATTGGGTCACGATTGGGCTATTGATCAAAAATTACTATTGGGAGTATTAAAACTCAGAGCGAATGGAATCAGACCGAGAATTGGAGCAATCGGTTCAACGTCGAAATGGAAGTCATTCAGGACTGCAGCAATTAGTGATGGGGTGGATGAAGAATGGTTCAATTCAGCCAGATGTCCTATAGGTATTGATATCTGTGCAGAAACACCAGAAGAAATAGGCTTAGCAGTATGTGCAGAAATATTACTACTTGAGAAAACAACATAGACACGGAGAACTGAAAAAGAAGTTATCTCTCGGTTGCATAATGAAACATCTATCTATAGCCCTTGTGTTGATAATGACACTAGCACCATTTAGTGGATGTTTAGCAAATGAAACTGCCAAAGAAGAAGTTATAGTCTCAGAAAATGACTTCCGTACATACTCTGTAGTGGCACCAGTGGATACTGGAATTAATGTATATCATGATCATTTCAGGACTAATGAAACATATCCTGAATGGTTATTAGATGGATTAGGAGTAACAATGATCTGTGATCTGACATTTGAAGGGACATGGCAAGAAAGATATGATGCAGATAAAGAATCATGCTGGGACACCATAAATTCAACTGATATTGTATATTTCCCTGGCACAAAAATCATTGGAACTACACCGGATGATGAAACAGACATACCAATTCTTGATGACCCCTCAGATGGACATGGTTCGGCAGTTACAGGTGCAGTGCTTGATGCGAATCCTGAAGCTATAATCTTCTTTGTAGAGGGTTTTAGTGATGAGGCAGTATTGGCCGCAGCAAATCAACCATTGGTTGACATAATAACGACAAGCTTTGGACCTATAGGATCAATTCCAGTCCCAGGGATTGAAGATGCTACCAAAATAGCAGTAGTAGAAGAAAAGAAAATACATACTGGCGCTGCTGATAATTCGCCATCTCCTGCTGTACAAGATTCTACTGCGGGACCACCATGGAGTATAGGAATCTCAGGGTATGCAGAAGAAGGGGATGATCAAAAAGAAACAATGAGTGGTTCATACCCAGATATCGCTGCAGATTGGACTCAAGTTTTACCTAATCACGATGATATTGATGGCTATCATGAAACTAGTGGAACCTCTTTTGCTACACCTAGAACTGCTGGACTTCTTTCTAAAATAATTCAGCATCTCAGAACTGAATCGGGAGACTTCTCATCAGGTGCTGATCCCGACATTAGAGGTGGTTACCTAGTTAATGGAGAAAATATGAATATATCTCAAGCAAACATAAGAGATGCACTAAATCTTTCTGCTTGGTATCCTTCTTTCAACACATGGGATCCACTGTCAGGAACAACGCCAGTTTCTCCTGTAGCTCCATGTACACAACTTGGTTGGGGAGTAGTTAATGAATCAAACGTAGAACCAATGATCAATCATCTAAATGGCATGACCACACAAGCAAATAGACCATCGGATGTAACTCTGTGTATGGAAACTAATCAAGAAATCAGAGAGTCATACTGGAACTAGGAATTATCGACGGATTCAATAAGAAGGTGGGACTGCACATAATATGCGTAAGGTTGTCCTCAAGTGGAAAACTAATTCTTTACGTGGATCAAAAGAAATATCACAGATACTTGAAATCTGCGATAAGATAGAAATTTTAGGTCATTTATCAATAAATGAGGATGGAGTTACGCAACTTGCTGAAATTAAATTAAAGGAAGGGAAAAAAATAGAACAATTTTCGGAATTAGAAAATTTTGAGATAGTCAGCGTACATGAAGAAAATGAAGATGGAGTATTAGCAAGTATATTTTGCACACATCCCCTCGCTATCACAGCAATTGAGTTATCAAATATTCACATTCAGCCACCTTATGGCATTTCTGAAAAAAAAGGTATGGAAATGAGAATTTCAGGATTATCTAATTCAGTTAGAAGATTTATTAGTCTAATTAGAATTGTATTACCTCCTGACAATATTTCCGTTCAATCATTCCAAAAAGAAAATAATGACAATGTTTGGGAAACGATTCTTACTGAAAGACAAGTTGAAATTTTATCTCATGCTATAAGGAAAGGGTTCTACAGCATGGATAGAAATATCACATTAAAACAACTTGCAGATGAGATGCAAATGGCGAGAAGTACTTATGGAGAACATATAAGGAGAGCTGAGGTTGAAATAATGAATAAGGTAATGAATGATTTGAACTAAGACTTAATGACTCAAACCGAACGCTCAAATGGAAACCCCGGGTGGTGAGGATGTTAGCATGAGTGTCATACGCCTACCAATGCTCCCAAGCTCTGAAAAAATACCTTGGAATGCGAGTATAAATGGTAAATCAATTTCTAAGCCAATTGAGAGTAATGCGATACTTCTTGATGTTCTAAGAGATCAAGTTGGAACTCTAGGTGTCAAAAGAGGATGTGATATGGGAACATGTGGTTGTTGTTCTGTATTAGTAGACGGAACACCTAAACTTTCTTGCTTAGTTTTGGCACAGGAAGTATCTGATTGTGAGATAACAACTGTCGAAGGTTTAGCTGACGGTCATCATCTTCATCCAATACAAGAAATGTTTGGAGAATATGGGGGAAGTCAATGTGGATTTTGTACACCTGGATTTTTAGTCGTTATTTCTGCGTTACTTGAAGAAAATCCATCACCTAATGATTCAGAAATAAAAAATGCAATTGAAGGAAATCTGTGCAGATGCACTGGTTATCAACAAATTGTTGATTCTGTCAGAGCAGCTAGTAAATTACTTAATTCTGGAAGTATCACAAATAATTCAACACAACCTAAGAGTAATCCTAACCCTGGATTTGACGAATGAGGAATTATAATGTCAAAAAAAGAAAAAAAAGAAATGGTTGGATATAGGCAACAACCGGGAAAAATCAACTTTTCCAGACCTGGTTCAGGAGGCAAGAGCCCATTTAGTGAACCAAGGGACGAAGAAATGATTCCTGAAAGTCAAGGTGGGAAAAAAGAACAACCTTGGGGTAGTCATCGACATGACGAATTGATTACTGGTAGAGTTGTGGGTAAATCAACATCACTTATAGATAGTAAGTGGAAAGTAACCGGTAGGGCGAAATATGGAGATGATATCAGATTACCAAATGAATTAATTGGAAAAATTGTTCGATCTCCACATCACTATGCTAGAGTTTTATCTATCGATTTATCTAAAGCACTTGAATTAAAGGGTGTGATATCTATAGCTACTGGGAATGATGCGACGAATAAATTTGGAGTTCTTCCTGTAACAAAAGATGAACATGCAATGGCGGTAGATAGAGTAAGGCATATTGGAGATCTCGTTGCATGCGTAGCTGCTGAAGATGAAGCAACGGCTTTAGAAGCAGTTCGGCTAATAGATGTTGAATATGAGATTCTTGAATCGATTCATGACATGAAAGATGGATTGAAAAATTCAGAAGAGCCAATTCATGATAGAGGTGAATACCACATTGGAGAGGCTAATGTTCAGAAAAGAGTATTTCAAGAATTTGGAAATATTGAATCAATGCAAGAAAACGCAATTGTTAGCCATAAAACGAATTGGTTTTTCAATGGGGTGAATCATGCGGCTACAGAGCCACATGCAGTAGTTGCGGATTGGGATCCATCAGGCAGATTAACATTGTATACTCCTCAACAAGTACCGCATTATGTACATAGGGCATTAGCAGATGTTCTAGAAATCCCTATGCATCAAATAAATGTTCATCGAACATTCGTAGGAGGCGGATTTGGAGGCAAGTCTGACCCATTCCCACATGAAATGTGTGCATCAATATTAGCACGAAAAGCAGGGCGACCTGTCAGAATTACATTTGATAGAGAAGAAGTATATTGGATAAATAGGGGAAGACACCCTTCCCATATTGAAATGAATTTACATGCAGATGAAGAAGGAAGACTTTGCGGAATTGAAACTGATGCATTAATTGATGGAGGAGCATTTGCATCTTTTGGACACGTAACAACATACTACAATGGTGTACTTCATACCGCACCTTATGAAATTGGAGCATTCCACTATACTGGAGCAAGAGTTTGGACAAATAAACCAGCCAGTGGAGCTATGAGAGGGCATGGAGCAGTAAATTCAAGATGTGCAGTAGAAGTTGGGATTGATGACTTATCAGAAAAACTACAAGTCGATCCAATCTCTTTCAGATTAGCCAACTTACTACCACCTAACTCTGCAACAATAACGGGTTTCAGAGTAACCAGCATCGGTATGAGAGAATGTCTTGAAAGAGTTATGAAAGAATCAGGCTGGAAAGATAAATTCAGGAAAATGCCATTAGGTCATGGGATAGGGATAGGATGTGGATTTTTCATCTCAGGAAGTGGTTTACCAATACATTGGGACCCAAATAAATTCCCTCACGCTACAGTTCATCTGAAAATAGATATGGATGGAGGAGTAACAGTACATACTGGTGCTGCTGATATTGGACAAGGGTCAGATACAGTTGTAGCTCAATCAGTGGCTGAAGTTCTCGGTCTACCTCTAGATATGATCCGAATAAAATCCAGAGAAACTGACACCTCGCCAGTGGACCTAGGGTCATATTCATCAAGAGTGACATTTATGAATGCTAATGCTGCTATTTCAGCGGCTATGAAGATAAGACAGGAGTTACTTGTTTCAACTTCAGAAATCACAGAGGCACCTATTGAAAAATTAGTATTTGGAGATCGAAGAATTTTCAGAAAAGATGATCCTGCAGTAGGTGTTTCATACCTAGAAGCATTACATAAAGCACAAGAGGAAAGAGGAGCATTAGTCGCCTCAGGAGCATATAGAACACCTCCAATGGGTAGGGCGCATAAAGGTGCAGCTGCTGGATTAGCACCTGCTTATTCATTTTCTGCTTATGTTGCAGAAGTCAAAGTCGATGTTGAAACAGGACAAACAAAAGTGGAGAAAGTGTGGGCAGCACATGATTGCGGAAAAGCATTGAATCCTCTAGCAGTAAAGGGGCAAATAATTGGTTCTTGCCATATGGGTATGGGACAAGTTCTTTCAGAAGAAATGAGATATGGAAGAAGTGGCAATCTCATGAATACTGATCTTCTTGATTATAAAATTCCAAGTATACATGAGATGCCAGAAGTCACTCCAATAATTGTTGAATCGAATGACCCAGAAGGGCCTTTTGGAGCAAAAGAAGCTGGAGAAGGTCCACTTCTACCAATATTACCTGCTGTTTGTAATGCTGTTTATGATGCAATAGGAGTTAGAACTGAAGAATTACCAATAACTCCCGATAGATTATACAAAAATATAGAGAAAAAATGTAGAAAACTAAAGATCGATGACCCACTAGATCTTCCATCGCCTAGATTAGAATTATCTGAACTACAAGAAAAACTTGAACAGCGGGCTGAAGAACATTCAATTAGAGATAAAGAGAGGAGATTAAAATCAGATATTGAACCATACCATAATGGAGCATTATTTGGAATGGACCCAACAATACCTCCAGATGAGGTTGATGAAAGTTGGAAGGTAACGGTGATTCCATCAGAAGAATATCTCGAAAATCCTAGATTAGCGGGAAGTGCATGGCTACACACTGAAAGAAGAAAGAGAGGTGAATGAAATGAAAATGCCGCCATTCAAACTTTATACTCCAACTACTTTGAAGGAAGCTTTAGAAATTGCAAAGAGTATGCAATCAAATGATGAAAATTTTGACTGGGTTGCTGGAGGAACTGATCTGCTACCCAATTACAAATGGCATTTAAATGCTAAAAAAAGTGTTATTTCTTTAGCTAAGATAGTTGAATTAACTAAACTTTCAAGCACTCATATTGGTGCCATGGTAAGGTTACAAGACTTAGCTGATTCTGAAGTAACTCATCCAGTTCTTGCTAAATCTGCCAATTCAATAGCCAGTATAATGATTAGACGCTCAGGGACAGTGGGTGGAAATATCTGCTTGGACACGAGATGTTATTGGTTAAATCAAACAGAAGATTGGAGAGAATCTATTGATTGGTGCCATAAATGTGATTGCGGAACTGGGGCTGATTGCAGAGTCATACCAAATCAGAATACCTTATGTGTAGCCACGTATCAAGCGGATTTAGCCCCAGTCTTGATGTGTATGGGAGCTAAAGTACACTTGATATCTACATCAGGAAAAAGAGATATGGCATTAAATGATTTCTTTGAACTTGATGGTATGACAAGGAATAAGTTACAAGAAGGAGAATTATTAACTCATATCAGCATTCCCGAAGAAATTTCAGAATGGTCTGGAGATTATCAGAAATTACGCCAACGTGAATCTTGGGATTTCCCAGAGGCAGGCGTTGCTGTACTTTGGAAAAAAGAAAATAATATTCTTAAAAAATTAAGAGTTGCTACGACAGGACTAGAATCAATACCAGGATATCATGAAGATTTATCATCACAGTTAGTAGAGAATTGGAATGGAAAAGAAAGTATCTCGATTCTTTCTGAAAATATAAGGAAGGCTGTCAAACCTGTACAAAATACATGGTATACTCCATCTTATAGAAGAAAGATGGTGAAGGTATTAACAAAGAGAGCCTGTAAGGGGTTATTAGGTGAGTAAGATGCAAAAAATCATATGTTTCTCTATTTTTACTATTTTATTCTTAAGTTCGACCGCACTTACTTATGCGCAACAACCAGAATTAGGAAATTGGGAACTAGGGATAAAATATATTGCAGACGATGAAAGTAATCCATTCATTATATCGGATAATGGTGAGAGATCAATTGAATTCTACGTACATAATACTGAAACTTTTGAGGTAGAAGTTAGTTTCACCTATGATTTACCATTTGAAGGAGATGCTGATGGCCCAGAAACTGAAAAGATTCAAGCAGGAGATAATGAATCATTCATACTTAACATCAAAAACATAGATGTTTTTGATTTTGATGCTAACTCATTAGGAGAGATGAAAATCACTGCAAGTTTAGTTTCGCGAGCGAGTATTGCAGTTTTAATACCTGAAAATCAAGAAGTCATTGCTGATCTTAAGATACCAGTAATACACTCTATCAGCATCGATATTACAGATCCAGCAGGACCAATGAATGCTGGCACTGATATGATATTGAGAATTAGTATAACTAATACTGGAAATATTAAAGATAAAGTGGGAGAGGTTGATTTATCAGATAATTGTCCATTATTGACATTAGATAATGGATTAGATAAGTTACTAGTAACTGATTTAGAGAAAGGCCAATCTACAAATGCAGACTTGAAAGTTACTGCATCAGAAAGTCATCCTAGGAAAAATTGCAAATTAGAAATAACAGTTTTCTCCAATGGGGCTATGAATTCAGGATCTTCTAGAATTTCCGAAGATGAAACATCAATTACAGTTGAACCACCATTAACTAAACCAGTAGATAATCAACAAGAACCTGACAATTCCGATGATATTTCAGAGGTAGTAGATTCAAATCTACCCGCTGCAGGATTGAATAGTTTTTTGTTATCTATATGCATTGCTCTATTCTATTCTAATAGGAATAAAAAAAGTGAAAAACATAATCAAAAATAGTGTACTAGTACAGTGTTTTTAATGCACTGAAACTGATTAAAACTAGTTATTGACCTGAACTAGTAGCAGCAACATATAACTATCATTCATTGGTGGGTTAAGATACTGTTCAGCGTTTGCTATGTTCTATATCTAAAAAAAGGTCGATTATTGTGGTAGAAGAAAATAAAGATGGTTGGGATTTTAACACAGTAGTGGTGGCTTCTATCGCTGTAACTGTGGTACTGCTACTATTAGCACCAATGATGATGGTAATTGGAAAAGATACTTCTTATTCAGCCTATGAAAAAAACAATTTAGCTCAATTAAGTGAAATGAGAGACGATATGACAGATCCTACCGGGCTACCGAATGGATACTTCATAGCAAATACAATGTCCACACCTATGCTTGTTAATGATTGGAGAGATCCTCATCGTACAATGTTAGTAATCGTATCACCCGAAAAACCAATTGATGAAACAGCTGCTGATGCTATTTATGATTTCGTTACAGAAAAAGGTGGTAAAGTAATAGTAGCAGCAGATAATACTAATGCAAATAGATTAGCATCTAAATTTGGAGTATCATATTTTGACTCACCACTATTAGACCAAAATCAGCACTGGCTGGAATATAATGAAGACGGAACTGTAAAAGATCCAGTATGGCAGAACGTCTGGAGCGTTGCATCCGTTGAAAATGATGTTAATGAAATGGAAGCTGGTGCAGCAAGAAAAGGTTGTTCAGATTTCCAGATATCTAATAACGACCCTAAATCGTGTAGAATACCAGTCATGTTCCGTTCACCAACAGGAATCAGATTTGAGGCAACTGCTGAGGATTCGATTGAGGAAAAATCAGATACTCAAAGAGAAGTAAATATTCTCGCTACTGCCTCCTCCTCTGCATTTATTGACATCCAAGGTGATGGAGATGCAAGTAATGCTGAAAATCCTGCTCCAGGAGATCTTTCTCTAATGATACGTATCGATTATCCTAATATTCAAGTTTATGATAAAGCGACAGGTAAAGGATTTAGTGACTTAGAAGAAATTAGTGTCACAGGAAGTATAGTATTCGTATCTGATGATGAAGCATTTTCGAATAGGTTATGGGATTTAGATACAGCTAAAGGGACGCAAATGAGAAGTTCTTGTGAAGGGATAGTTGAATCGAAATGCTGGATGAATGAGATTAATGACAATAATAACTGGAATGGGAATAGTGTATATTTCCAAATGTTAATACACTCAATGATGGAATTTGATAATACGCAACTTTCTAGCCAGATAAGACAGGATACAGGTAACTTCCAAATTGTTTTCGATGAGAGTAGACATGCGACAGGAGTTATCTCAGCACCATTTGTGGCTACTATGTCAACAGTAGTGTTGCTTACATCTAATACATTCCTTAAGTGGCTCGTAGTCTTGAATGTAGGTTTGCTACTACTTGTTTCAATGATGGTAATACCAGAGAAGGAAAATTGGAGACATGTCTTCGACCTAACTAAATTCAATCAAAGACCTAACAAACTTGATTCAAGCACGTATAAATTAAGAGTGAAACAGTCATTATTTACTAAAGTTAGAGTGCATCATGACCTGACTCGAGACCAAATGGCTTCAAAACCACCTGCAGAAGTCCAAGCAATGATAGGCGACCCTAGGCTAGTAGAACTAGCTTACAGCCAAACACGTACATACTCACCCCAAGAACTTAGGCAACTCATGGTAGCCATTAGGAAATGGGGTAAGGTAAATTAGAAATTGGAGAGATGAAATATGAATGCAACACCACCAGCAGAAAAACCAGAAGCACCGCAAGCAGACGCGGTTAGCCAGGGTTATGCAAAGAAAGCCGAAACCGTTCGTGGATCTAAGAAGATGAGTGACAGACTTGAAGCTGTAGGAGCAATCGGTGAAGCGATTAGCCTAGAGGTTCAGAAAGTTATTATCGGAAAAGCGCACGTAATTGACAATGTTATGGTTAACATTTTAGCGAATGGTAACCTTCTATTCGAAGATTACCCCGGACTTGCAAAAACCCTGATGACCAACACTTTCGCTGACGCACTTGGATGTGATTTCAAGCGTGTACAGTTTACGCCAGATTTGCTACCAGCAGATATTACTGGTACAAACATATACGATGCAAAGAAAGGAGAATTTAGTTTCAAACCAGGACCTATCTTCTGTAACCTTCTCTTATCTGATGAGATTAACAGAGCTCCGCCGAAAACACAAGCGGCTTTGCTTGAAGCTATGCAAGAAAAGCAAGTCACTATTGGTGTAATAACACATAAGTTACCTTCACCGTTCTTGACAATGGCTACTCAAAACCCTGTAGAACAAGAAGGAACTTATCCACTACCTGAAGCTCAACTAGATCGATTCATGTTCAAAATGTCAGTAGGTTACCCAGATAGAGCTGATGAAGATGAGATTCTAAGAAGAAGAATTGAGAGAAAGAAAGATGCTGTAGAAGTTGATGTAATTACTGATCCTGCAAGAGTTGTTGCAATGCAACAAGCTATTGAAGATGTATACGTAGATCCTGCAGTAAGAATGTACATGGTTGAGATTGTCTCTAGAACAAGAGAAGACCCTCGTGTATTAGTCGGTTCATCCCCTCGAGGATCTCAAGCATTACTGAAAACAAGTCGAGCAGCAGCAGCAATGCGTGGAAGAGATTTCGTAACTCCTGATGATGTCAAGTCAGTTGCTACATTAGCAGTAGCACATAGATTGATTCTGAAGCCAGAACACCAGATAAAGGGCCTTGAGACAGACCAAGTAGTTTCAGATATCCTTAGGCAAGTTCCAGTACCAACTGTCTGATTTCAGAAAACTGATGAAAGGAGGTTTGCTTATGGCATGGAGTAGAAAATCAGCGATGTTTGCTTCGCTGGCGGTAGCTCTATATCTTCTAGGCTTAGTTTTACGTAATCAGCAGTTAGTAACTGTGGCAGTAGTTCTTCTTTCATTCCTTACATGGGCTGCATTTAGAACTACGAATGCAGATGTATCATCATCTGGAAGAAGAATGGATGATGATAGCGATACTGGCGGTATAGCATTACAAAATCTCGTAGCACTGAGAAGACTGTCTTCCGCACGTGTTTTCGAAGATGGAGAAATCGATGTATCTATAAGAATTCAGAACAAATCAAATCTTTCCAAAGTCTTGGAAGTTAGAGATCGAGTTCCTGAAGTAATGAGAATAAAGAAAGGAGCAAATTACGTATTAATGGAATTAGGGCCTCAAAGAGAAACCGAAATCGCTTATACAATTGAAGCACCATTACGAGGTTTCTATACAATAGGTCCAGTTTGTATTAGAATACAAGATACATTTGGATTATTCCATAATGAAAGAGAAATTCATCTTTATGATGATTTCCTAGTATTCCCTAAGATGGAAGATATTAAAGACGCATTAATCAAAAGTCGGGTACCTAAGATATTCACAGGTGCAGTAAATATAAGGAATCCTGGTGAGGGATCAAATTTCTATAATCTAAGAGAATATGTGCCAGGAGATGCAATGAAGAAAGTAAACTGGAAAGCTACTGCTCGTTCAGGCGGTAAATTGATGGTTAATGAGTTCGAAAGAGATGCTGTAAGTGATATTATCTTACTAGTAGATAGTAGATCAGTATCTGAAACAGGGCCAGTAAGTAGAAACTCATTAGTATATAGTACTAGAGCAGCGGCGAGTTTAGCACAATATTTCCTTTCAAGAAGAGATTCAGTAGGGTTAGTTGTCTATGGAGATGAAATTGTATCAGTAGATAGAGATACAGGGAAAAAGCAACTATATGTAATTCTAACAAAGTTAGCAGGGGCTATGGCTAAAGGAAATACACCTTTGAAAGTGGTAACAAATAGAATTATGCCACATATTAACAGAGGAAGTCCAATTATTATCCTAAGCCCCCTAGAAGATGACCCCACTATAATTGATGCAGTTAGAGATTTTAGATCTCGTAACTTCGATGTCACAATACTTTCACCTAGCAGTTTAGAATTTGAGTTTGATGCAAGAAGACTAGACAGAACAGGGTATGAATTACTGAAAACAGAAAGAGATATTCTAATGAGTGAATTAAGAGGACTTGGAGCTAATGTCATGGATTGGGAACCAGATATGCTATTGAATACAGCTTTATCAGGTGCAAGAGGATTTTGAGGAGGAGATTTATTTGGTAGAAAAGAAATCAGATACTGCTCATTTGTATGATGGTAAAACAATCAGATCATCTGCACCTAGTAGAAAAAAAGCAGCAGGTAGAATGAAAGGAAGTTCTGAAATCCCTAAGGACGCTATTCCTGAAGTTCACGTCCCATCTATGATCGAATCATTATTTGGTGGTCCAATTGTTTCCAAAACTAAATTCCTACCACCTGACAGAGTAGTTCAAACATTACAAATGTCAGCAGCAATTATTCTAACTCTTTTATCTATCGTGACATTTACCGTGACACCAGTATCTGGAACTGCATGGTTTTGGTTAAGCGATGTAATAAATCAACCATCGATTGGAGCATTTTTCCATATATTACTGATAGCGATGGGATTCATCGGAGGAATGTATGGGATCTTTCAAAGAGAACAACGTGCAATTTTGATTTCTTATATAATTTTAATTTTAGTTACAATTAGATTCGCAGGTAGTAAAGTTGAATTCGGTATAGACTTACTTCCGGATGGGGAAATTGCTCAAAAACTACTATTAATTTCTTATGCACTCTTCCTTGTAATGTATATTGAGCTAACAAGTGGAATAATAAGATTTTCAATGCTTGATAAATCTATCAGAACTGGTGAAGTTTATGTCATGAATGTTAAAAAAATTACTTCCCAATATTATAGGTCATTAATGATCACACCATTAGTAGCGGGTTTAGTTGCATTAATTACTCTAATGATTAATTTAATTATACCATTTATAGTTGGATTACTCGGTAATGAATCGACTGCTAAAAGACTTGAAGAAAGTGTAGAATTAACATCTGTTTACGGAGTCGCTTTAGGAACTGCAGTTGTATTTATGATTGTAGCATCTGCATTTGCAGTTAACTTACCTGTGAGATTAGCACAAATGCGAGAAAATAGAGGCAAATGATAAGATATTATCCAATATATCCGCCGATTATACCTAAATCAGAAATAACTAGTATAGCAACTGCCTCAACAACAGGAACTGCTCTGGGGCCTAATACTGGGTCATGCCTGCCATGAACCTTGAGTGGTCTTTGTTCACCACTTGGTAGATGTAATGTTGATTGTTCTCTAGCAAGGCTACTTGGGGGTTTGAAATGAACTACTACTCTGATGCTAGCACTGGTAGATCTACCACCTAGAGAACCATCTGCATCACCTAATTCTGAGCCTTCCAATACTGGAGTACCATTTTCTAAAGTCCAAGCGTCATTATTTTCTGAACCCCTCATCTTGGAGGTTTCAAAACCATGAGAAAATTCTACAGCTCGAGCTCCTGGTATCGCCATCAAGCCTCTGGCTAGTGCTGGTTCAATTCCATTAAACCATGGTTCACCAACTCCTATTGGTAGTCCTTCAATTAACAATTCAACAGATGAACCTATTGAATCAAGTTCTTTCCGTATATTATTTAATAATTCAGACATTCTAATTACGGCATTAGGATCTCTACAATTCAGACGAGCCATGTCAGTTCCTTCCTCTAATTTAGTAAATCTATCTAATTTGAATAAAGGCTCAGAATAGATTTCTCCAACACTTGCTAAGTGAGCAGAACAAGACCAACCGACTGAGTCTAATAAAGAACGAGCCTGACTACCTGCAGCTACAAGACCAAAAGTAAGCCTAGCAGATTGTGAACCTCCTCCTCTAAGGTCGCTTACTCCATCTGAACGTATATGCTCAACCATATCTGCATGACCAGGTCGAGGCTGATCTGGAAGGAATGAATAATCTTTTGAGCGTACATCAGAGTTATGGGTGAGTAAAAGTATTGGCCATCCAGTAGCAATACCTTCATTCACTCCTGACATTATCTCACATTCATCAAGCTCTGCTCTAGATGAAAGACCCTTTCTACCTGGTTTCCGTCTATCAATAAAATCTAATAATGCTTCTGTATTAATTGGAGTGCCAGCAGGTAATCCTTCTAATAATGCACCTACACAACGACCATGACTTTCTCCAAAAAGAGTTACTCGAAGACGTTCCCCTAATTTCATACCCATTATATCAACTCAATTAGATTATCATTTGAAAATTTACTCTCAATTATTTCATAATTAGTCCTACTAAGAACCTCTTTAATTGATTTGGAATCCTGAACAAAACACACGACGCATATTGCAGGGCCTGAACCGGTTATTGCAGCAGAAACTGCACCATTTGCTATTGCATTATTACAGATGCGTAGAGCCTCATCGTCACCAGTAGCTGCGGCTACTGCCATTCCATTTGCTGACATTGCATGAAAAATTGAACCAGAAGATAAGGAACTTAAAGCACGATTAAAGATAGTAGATTGATCTTTGAAAGTTTGAATATCAATATTATTAGAACGTCGCCCTCTAAGCATTATAAATACAGAAAAATCCTCTTCCATTTCTCCTTCCAAAAGGATTGATTCATCAGCAGATACATATGGGTCTACTAATTTCCATCCTGAAGAAATAGATGCCCATGTATCATCCATACTGCCAGAGATAGTACACTCTGCATGACGTTGAGAAGATACTGCTAAATCAACTATCTCGAAATCATTTAATCCTGCCCAAGTAGCATTATTTAGAGCCTTTAACGCAGCACAAGAAAGTGCAGAACTTGATTTAAGTCCTTGACCAATTGGTATATTTGAAGATATAATCCATCCAAACTCATCAGGTAAAGGTAGTCCTTGTTGTGTCCAAATAATCTCTATTGATTCTAATAATGAGTGATGATCTTCAGTTACCTCTTGAGCTTCAGAAACTAATTGCACTGTAGTTTGTAAATTAATTCCAAGTGAACAACCTTTACCTAATCCTAATGCATGCAGTATTGAAATAGCAGCATTTGCTTCTGATTCAGCAAGGATATTCATTTTTCAATCATCTCCCCGTCAAGAGCATTCCCTATATGCCTCATTTGATTATTATTACGAACAATAATCTCATCATCAACTTTAATATCTGTCACCGAGATTATTTCTCCAAATTTATTAATAAGTCTGACTGTCTCAGCTTGTTGTAACATTATTTGCCCCTTGAAATTAGATTTTGATTCAAAACGAATTATAAGAAATGGTCTTTTTTCGATTTTAAGGCGACCAATTATACACGTTCTTCTATGACCTAAATTAGAAAATATTGCTACTTCATCACCAGCCGATAATTCTGAAAGATAACGAGTTGAATCATCAGCCATCAAAACATATGAGTGAACTGATCCTGCATTAACTCTGAATGGTCTGGAAGGAACATATTCTGATTCAATGGTTTCCCCATGAACTAAAGCAAGAGAAAATGAAGTTGAACCAATAACCATACCTTCACCTACATCTAATCTTTCAATTAAATCGATACAGACCCTTTCTCCAATACCACTAGATTCAATGGAAACTACTCTCGCAGAAGATAATTCAACAATTGGATCAGAGGTTATTCTTATTGGAATTTTAGATATGATTAATTCAGCTTCATCCCATATCCCATCATCATGTGAAGGTAAAACTAGGGCATCAACGCCGTGCTCAAGTGCAAAAGCAGCACCATTAATATCTACAGTTTTATTTATTGCAACTGCAATTTTAGTACCACTACCAGTTGAATTCGAAATTAGATTTTCTAGAGGTATCATTTTCCAATCAGAGCATCTAACAAGAATCCAAGGAATCATTCCAATCAGAGAAATCGCTTCTTTTTGAGATGCGGAATCATCAAGATTTATTTCAATAACATCTGGAGCAGAACCATTCCATAATCTAGAACAAGAAGCCCGTGATGATTCACTATGATTTGAATCTTGCCAGAGTTCCAAATACTCACCTCTCAAGTAATTTTGAAGCAGTAGTAGCAGTTACACCGTCATGAACAACTGCTCTTAGTGCACGAATACAAGATTCAGGATCATTAGCACCGAATACTTGACGACCGATACAAACACCTGACCCTCCTGACACCATTGCTAATTCTACGACATGTAGTAACTCTTGGAAAGATATCCCTCTTGGTCCACCTGAAATAAAAACCGGTATAGGGACTGCTTGACAAACTAATTTGAATGATTCAACATCACCGGTCCAAGGTACTTTAACAACATCACAACCTAATTCCCAAGCCACCCTAGCAGCGTGTGAAACACCTTTTGTAATATCATCTTTAGCAATTTTAAGATGAGGTCCTCGAGGATAAATCATACCGAGCGTAGGAAGACCTAATGCCATAGATTCACTAGTCAACATACCCATGTCTTCGATCATCTCAGGTTCGTTCTCATCACCGAGATTAATTTGTGCTGAAACTGCAATAGCACCTCTTACAAGACACTCTTCAGCATTAGCAACCCGTACCTTATACTGGTCTCTAGGACCAGCATTAACAGTAGATACTGATACATGACAAATGAAATTACCCCAACCAGTATGATCAACATAATGACTCAAAGCGCCTTTCTGTAGAATAATAGCATCAGCACCCCCAGATATACAAGAAGATACGACTTTATCCATTTGTTCAAGACCCTTTTCTGGATAACCGGAAATGCCATGATCCATAGGGACCCAAACACCTTTTCCACCAGGAAGAATTTTCGCGAGACGATCGACAAGCCCTTCTCCCATGAATTAGCGCCTACTGTATCACTCTTGAAATGTATCGTATGAAAATAATAGACAATTCATAAGATATAATTGAAAATTAAAGGTTTAAATCAATAATTAATGGAGCATGATCTGAAACTACAAGACCACCCTCTCTCAATACATTTGCAGATTTGAATATCTTTAATGCCGCTTCATTTGCAAGTGCATAGTCAATTCTCCAGCCTCTATTTAGGACTCTAGCTTGCCCTCTATTTGACCACCAAGAATAGGGCCCCTTGACATCACCAACTTCAATTCTGAGTAAATCGTGCCAACCAGTAGATAATAATCTAGTAAACCATTCACGCTCATGAAGAAGGAATCCAGAAGTATTCTTATTACCTGAAGGATTCCAAATATCATTTTCAGTATGTGCAATATTAAGATCTCCACACAAAAGTACTGGTTCATCAATATCTATAAATTTGTTAGCCCATATAAGCAAATCTTCTAACCATTTATCTTTGAATCTCTGCCTCTCGATATTAGCTCCACCATTTGGAAGATATATGTTAATACAATGTAGAATACCATGTTTAGTGTAAAGAACTCTACCTTCAGAATCATCTATATCGACATCAGTTGAAATTCCACGTCCTTCTTCCGACATCTCAACTCTAGACCAAGTCGATACCCCAGAATATCCCTTCTTCTCAGCAGGATGCCAAATTACATCATGGTTATCAGCAGGTTTCCAATTATCTGGCATTTGCTCAGGTAAAGCCCTGACTTCTTGGAATAGCCAAACATCAGCATCAATTTTATCTATAAAATTATCAAGTCCTTTTCGATGAGCTGCTCTTAATCCATTTAAATTCCAAGTTACAATACGCATATTACACCTTCATTATGATAAGTCTTTTACTTTCTCAACCAAATTCATGTTTCTAAGTCTAAAAATACCTATTGGAACCATAGCTATTGAAATTAATAAAACAATAATCATTAGTTGTATAGCAATACTTGGTACAAAAACTACTGGAAAGTAAAATTGCCAACTGGAAAAAGATGAGGCGAGACTAATTGCTCCTCCGAATGCAAAAAGTATGCCGATTATTCCACCGATTATTCCTATTAGTATACTCTCAAAGAGAAGCATAGTTCCAAGACTCGAAGTAGAAGCACCTAATACTCTCAATGTAGCAAGTTCGAAGTCTCTCTCTGCAAGATTCATGATCATTGTATTGAACATTACAGCTAAGGTGAAAAGAATACCTAATCCCGTTATTGCACCAAGGACCTGAGTTTGCTGTTCTAGCAAATCTTCGATTCCGCGTAGTAGAGATTCTCTTTCTTGGATACCATTAGAGATTTCACCAAGGCCCTCATCTATTTGTATATCTGCTGGTAAATCTAGGTATACTGATGTGGCATTAATTCCTATAACATTAGCTAAATCTGATTGTAAAAAGAATATCGTACGAGATATTTCTCCTCTAGCTGAACCTACTACCTCAACTTCTATTTCTGAATCTCCAACTAAAATTAAATATCGCTGATTTATTGACCAACCACTCATTTCTAAAGACCCTTCATCCATAATCACTTGGAGAACTGAACTATCGGGAATTGGTATTTCCCCATCAATTAGTTCTACATTACGCATTGATTCCGAATCAGAATAACTATTTAGACCCACGAGAGTAATACTTCTTTGCATACCTGAAGAGTCGACTATAGTCCCAATCGGAGCCTCAATGATAATTTCATAAAAAGCGCCATTTTCATCTGCCCAATCAATTACTGAAGATTCTCCATCTGATTGGATGTATACTTGAACATCCCAAGACTGTCCGTCTCGTAATCCCCCAACTATTGTATCTTGAAGACTAACGGTCATCATTTGAATGGAACCTACAAGCATCAACGAAATTCCAACTGCTAGAAATGTCATAATTAATCTGGCGGGTTTCCTAAGGCTCGAACGGATTGATAAACCTAGAAGAGAAGGGAGCCAACTAGTAAGTGAACGTAAACGGTTTGAACCAACTCGAATTTCCGAGTTTCCTCCAAGAATCTCTAGTGGATCAATGCGTGTCGCTTTCCATGCCGGAAAAACCCCTGAAATAAAGACAATAATCATTGTTAAACTAATAATCGAGATATATAGTTCCAATGGTATTGATCTCTCAATAATTGGTATTCCGACTATTCCTTCATAGAAATCTAGCATACCATTCACCCCATAAGGGCCTGCGAGTGCACCTAGTAGACTGCCTACAAAACCTATTCCAATAGGTGCAATTAGATATCCAGTCATTATCGATTTACGTGGTATTCCAAGTGTCCTTAATATTGCAATCTCACGAGTTTGACTCTGGACCAATCTCTGTAAACTAAGCGCGATTGTTATAGCGGCTATAAATTGAATTAAGATTGTGAATGGTGCTGTCATTTTTTTAACACCTTCAAGATCTTGCCTCATTATTTCTACAGACTCTACCTGCCCACGATCACGTATTCTTCCATCCAATCCGCTCTCATCCATAGATTCAATCAATGAAGATTTAGCAATATCTAATTCATCACCCTCATATTTTTCAGTATTTGGAAGATCGAATGAGGGAGTACCCTCGATATCAAACATTATTGTATTTGCAGAACCAAGAGATTCTCCGGTCAACCTTTGCATACCAAGATGTGATAAATAACCAGTGACATACTGACCTGATTCAGGAGGGAAAATAGAACCCTCGGGTGCCATATAGATGTGTAATGGATGATAAGCAAAACCTACAACAGTGAAGTTCATACTTCCATTTCCGACCCCTATTAGGATGGTATCATCTAATTCTAAAGATAATGCCTCTTTGACGTGGGCGTCAATTACTATTTCATCAGCATTCGATGCAGGATAGCCTTCCGAATGACCTTCTGGGAACCATAATCTATCAATCTCATCATCAGGAGATATTCCATGCCATACAGAATTAATAATATTCTCTTCAGAATTATCACCAATATGGAACATTGCTCCGTTAATTACCATCCTTCCCTCACAGGAATCTAGAATAGGATATTCAGTAGGCCATGTAGATTCTACCTCAACGCATAGTGATCGAACTTGATCTTTTGACCATACTGTAGTTTTGTTATCTATCCACAAATCAGCAAGATTTGCCCCCGTATCAGAATCTTCGTATACAGAATCATACATAGGCTCTAGGTTAGCTGAATATCCACCAAAAGTAATTCCTGCAAAAACACCAACAAATATCATCCCAATGACGGCTCCTAGTCGTAACTTTGCCCCAAATAAACTCCTTGAGAGTCTTTTTGTAAGGAGATTGATTGGTAATTTATCAATAAGAAAGGTAAATATCAGTCCAATAATAAAAAAAATTCGTAGAATATTATCACCTTTTCTATAATTCAGGATTGACTAGCTCATCCGTTATTATCTGGCCACTATCAATCCTAATGACTCTGGTAGCGTACTTAACAAGAGACTCATCATGTGTGACAAATATTGCAGTGATTCCCTCATTTTTACAAGCTTCAACTAAGACCCGCATGACTTTATCAGAAGTTTCTGTATCAAGATTACCAGTCAATTCATCCCCTAAAAGAAGGGTTGGTTTCTTTGCAATACTGCGAGCTATCGCTACTCGCTGCTGCTGACCTCCACTGATTTCTCCAGGAAATCGATCTTTTTCAGATTCGAGACCCACCAATCTAAGTAACTGCTCCGCTCGTTTAGAATCTCTTTTCCCAGCTAATTCTTGTATTAATAATATATTTTCCATTACAGTTAAATCTTGAAGAAGATTGAAGAATTGAAACACATATCCTATATTCTCTCTTCTAAATGATGTCATTTTTTCAGAGTGATTACGAGGGACTTCGTTTCCTTTAAACATGTATTCCCCATTGGTTGGACTGTCGAGAGCCGACAAACAATTCAGAAGTGTTGTTTTTCCAGAACCAGAGGGACCGAGCAGAATAACTCGCTCACCTTCATGAATTTTAATATCAATTCCATCGAGTGCTTTAACTACACCAGCGGGTGTTTCATAATATCTTTCTAGATTAACCATTTCAAATAGCTTATTCATGTTCTCAACTCATAATCAATAATTACTAGCATTTGCAAAGAAGTTCATTGATTCTCTAAATAACTCCTCTCGGCGTCGCCTTTTATTTCTTCTTAGATGAAGAAATGTAAAAATAAATGCTAAAATAATTAAGAACGGAATGAAAGTCTGAGCATGATATCTCTCCATGAATTCTATTATGCCTCTTGCGGTATATGCCCAAGTAATTGAAGCCGCTGAGCCACCTATAAGGCATGCTAATAACACTCTACGAAAACGCATTCTAGCAACTAATCCCAACATTGCTCCAACTAAAACACCACTAGCCATAAATGGTATCCAAACAAATACAATTAATGCCCAAAAACCATATTTATCGATTTTTGACCTATTAGAATGTGCTACATATTCTACTGATGAAAGAATATCTCCCATGAATGGATTTTGCAATAATGCTCCAGTGATACCGCCTTGTTTGGCTACCATAGCTTCACCAACTAAGTCATCTTTTTCAGAACTCCTAACTAATGTGGTAAGGCTATCATATGTATTCTGCGCTTGTTCAACTCTTCCAGCTACTGCTCTATCTGAAAGAGTTGCTTTCTCATTTCTTGCACTAATTATTAATTCTCTAGAACCTAATGAATGATTTATTTTTTCACTAATATATTGAATTAAATCCTCTTGCATATCTATATATGATTTACGATAAAAGAAATATGAGAACCTCATAATTGGTGTATAAATCACCCTAATCAATACAGATTCTTCATCAACAATTATAGCAGTACCATAATCTATAAGATTATGTTTTTTGAACCATTTATTCAATAATTGAGTCACTTCTTCATCTAATTTACCATTAGCACCAAGACCTGTGAAAAATGCACTATAGTCTTCCGATAGAACACTTCGCTCTGAGCCAATAATTGAAAAATCACTAGAAAGTATAAGTTCATTATTCAGATTACCAATAATGCCATCAAGGGATATTGATTTAATTTGTAAAGGTCTCATTTCACCAAATATTGAGAATTCTTCTAGTAAATCTTTAGTGAAACCCGCACGAATATCGGTTGCCTCTCCAATCGTTTTACTAGTTGTCTCATAAGGAATTATAATATCGACCGATATGGCCCTTTCTTGCATCTTCAAATCTTCAAATTTTATTAATACTCTTTGATCTTTCTCAGATTTCTTGAGAGTTCTTTCGATTAGTCTATGAAGCTGTTTTTTAGTTAATAAATCATCAATATCCCTATGATACATTCGGTGCATCAATGGGTACTGTACACATAAAAAGAATATCGACATTCCAAGTGAAATAATAGCCATCCACCAAGCTGGAACTTGTGCACTACCTCCTGTAAGCATGGCAGTCTCTCGTCCTCCTGCCCATTCCAACGCCATCAAAGCCCATCCCCAATAACCTAATTCAGCCATAGTTAAACAAACTCTTGGTTCTGGATCAAAAATCTCAACTTCTTTTCTCATGTCAGAAGAAAATACTCCACCGGCTGAGTGAGTTGTGACTTCAACATCAAGTATCTTCGTACTACCACTAATTCTGAGTTGCTCAGAAACTTGAGAAAAGGTCGTAGAATTAGTAACAAATAATTCTGAAGCATTATTACTTTGGTATAAACTAACAATTAACAAATAATTACCATCACCTATATTTTCGCCTAGTTCGAATAAAAGTTCAACATCTCCGATACCACTTTTATAGTGACCGTCATCAACATTTGAATAATTTAAATGAACTAATTCTACAACCAATACGGAGGCATTATTCAGTACAGCATTCTTAGAATTCACATTAAATTCATCATGATTAGAGATATAAATATCGAAAGAAATCGCACCCCCATTATCTACACATTCACCGCCTGTATCGAGAGGTGTTTTAGATAGAGTTTCATCTAAAAAGATTGAATCTTCTGCAAATACTCCTGATGAAAGGAGTGTCACTCCTCCAAAAAATACAATCCCAGCAATTAAACCAAAAATTAAAACAACATCATCAAATGTTTTAGGGAACCTTTTATCGGTATCTGTCCTTCGAGATTTTATTCTATCAAGTTCTCTATCGAGGCTATTTTTTTCATTGGAAATACCAATTCCAGCTGGCTCATTTATCCCATCTAATGAACCCTCCTCGGCTGCCATAATACTTGACGGAGGTGGGGGGGACATTAACTCAGTGGTATAGATTTATCATATCTAAAAACAATATTAATGAGAGTAATGAAAAAAGTGGTGCAGGGGACAGGATTTGAACCTGCGAAGCACTACGCACTGGGACCTAAACCCAGCCCCTTTGACCACTCGGGTACCCCTGCTTGTTTCTGCCGGAGAGCATTAGAGTCAAGAATGCAACGGATAGCCTCTCCTCAGACCCAAGGGTCTTAACCGGGAGGTAAAGCGACCGAAATAGAGTGGTACTATGGCTCGTATAGGTATTATCGGTTTAGGCAATTGGGGAACAGCACTTGCAAAAGTATGGTGTGATGATGGACACAATGTCATGGGTTGGACAATAGAGCATGAAGTTTACGAGTCAATAATGACTGAGAATATCAATAAGAAGTACTTACCACATACTGTGATTCCAGATTTACAAGCAACAATGCAAATAGAAGATATAATTACTGAATGTGAGATAATTGTTTTAGCACTACCAAGTGGAATAATACTAGATGTCGTAAATGACATCATCCCTATTCTTCGCCCATCACATGTTTTAATCGATTTAGCTAAAGGATTGGCTCCAGAAGAAGAAGGGGGATCTGGAATTATTTCAGAAGTAATAATTAGGAGATTGAAGGAGGCGAAAAAAGCAAATCCATTAGTTGTTATGACTGGCCCTACTATCGCTCCAGAAGTTGCAAGAGGTGTAATGACTACAGCATTGGTTGCATGTCACGATAGGTCAGTAGCAGAAAGAATCGCTGGAAGATTATCAACAAAAACTCTTATCCTAACTCCTGCGGATGATCCAGAAGGAGCAGAATTATGGGGTGCATTCAAGAATACCGTAGCACTTGCTTGTGGATTAGTTGATGGACTAAGGAGTAGTATTGGTGGAGATAATCTGAAAGCTGCATTAGTACTAGCAGGATTCAGTGAAGGAATACGTCTCCTTGGCGCTATGGGGGCTGAACCTAGAACTGCTTTTGGACCCGCAGGATTGGGCGATTTATATGTAACCGCAACTAGTCCGAGAAGTCGTAATAGAACTCTGGGAGAGATGCTTGGTTACGGCAAATCTTTAGAACAGGCATTGGAAGAAATGCATATGGTAGCAGAAGGTGTAAGAGCTACTAGAATGTTCGTAAAAATTGCACCAAGACTGGGAATTAAGATACCTTTCTTAACTGCTTTAAGTAAACTATTAGATAGTGAAATACCTGTGGAAGAAGCTGTAAGAGAAATGGTAGCCTCATATGAGCATTAATATGTAATAAATCCAAGAGGATGAAAATATGGTTGTAAACGAACTCACAGAATTAGAAGCAAGAGTTTTAAAATGGATATCTCAATCAGATTTTGAAGAAATACCATGGTCAACAAAGAGAGCTGCTGATGCATTCAAAGTTGAAGAAAAAGATATTTATGAGGCCTTGGCTGCTATTACTTCAAAGACTAAAGACAATATTCAGATATATTATGAGGATGGAGAAATTCGCATAGTTGCTGATGACATCTGATTATTTTTTAATCATACTAGACGGTAAAAATACACTCAACCATGAAGGTCTAGATATTTCGACTTCGTCAGTAAAGAATGAGCGTGCACGTATAGATATTAAGTCAATTATTAAGACTACTATAAAGATAATAATTAGATAAGCAATTACCTTATCATATTGTAAAAATTTAAGATAGAGATTAATATAATATCCAATACCTCCTGCTCCCACAATTCCAATCACAGTACCATGTCTAAAATTATACTCAAACATAAAAATAGCCTGAGAAATCAGATCATTTGCAGACTCAGGAATAACTACATAAAATGCAGTTTCAAATTTTGTAAGTCCCATTGCTTCAGAAGCCTCTAATGGAGTTTTAGTCATTCCTTCTATCGCTTCATATTGAAGTTTACCCAGGTAACCAACAGTATAAACAGTCATGGCAAGGACACCCGCTAAAGGACCAAAACCAACCAAGATTACAAAGAATATCGCCCAAATAATACTAGGGAGACTTCTAGATGCTGCTAATATAAATCTAGATGTATATGACATCCATGATGAATTAAGATTACGAGCAGCAAGAAGAGAGATAGGTAATGATAAAATCATCCCAAAAACTGTAGAAACAAATGCAATCTTAATTGTTTCAATCATACCTTTCCAAGCAGTTGAACATGTAAAGTCTAGGAATGTAGGATATACAGTACATACAGGATAAGCTTGTGGTTCTAGTACACTCCAGTCAGGAGGCCATAAAGATTCATGAATAAATGTAGATAAATTATCAAGACTACCGGACAATCGACCCCAATCATTAATCATTCCATCAAATACATATATTGAAAAAATTAAAATTAGAGATATGGAAATCAATATAGAATATTGTCTTAGGAATGATTCTATTCTATTCATATCTTAACCTCCATTGCTGTTGGTTCAGTGATGAATGGATTAACACGACCATCATCGATTACTAACAAGCGATCTGCCATTAATTTTGCACGGGTTATATCATGTTCGACAACAAGAAGTGCTGCATTGCTCGTCCGTACATATTCTGTAACCTCACTGAGTACCATATCGATTGTATCTTGATCCAGTTCACTAAGAAATTCATCAGCCATTATCAGGCGTGGTGATTGAGCAAGAGTTCGAGCAGTAGCAACTCTTCGTTGTTGCCCACCTGAAAGACGCCTAATTGGTTCGTTAATCTTCTCTTCAAGGCCCATAGCTGAAATCGCTTGTAATGCTTTAGCCTTAGCAATAGATGAAGGGAGAGGGATACCAATCAAAGGAATTCTAGGCTTATTATGTCCAGCATTGGCACCAAGCATTACATTATGCATGACACTAGCATGTCTTACTAAACCCAAACTCTGTGGAACATATCCCAACTCGCCTCTATTTGGACGAGATGGAATAATCTTCCCACAAACCTCTATTGAACCAGAAATTGGTCTAACTAAACCTGCAATAGTTTTCAATAAAGTTGACTTACCTACACCTGAAGGTCCCGCTATAGCCACAATTTCTCCAGGGAATATTTCTAAATTTGGTATCTTAACTAAAGCATCTGCGGCCTTATACCCAATTAATACGTCATTTAAACGAACTATTGGCTCTATCGGAGTTGAAATATTACTCAATGACTCATCCCCCACAGTCAACTACTAAGTTTAGGTGACCCTAATCCCTTATTTGGTATTGCCGGATATGTATAGAAACAAGAAATTCCACATTATTACTCAGATTCATTTTTTATATAAAAATCATAAATTACCATATATCTCAGAATAATAAGATGATATACCCGGGATATTAGAAATATATTCCGAATAAGTCCCGAGATGTTCTTGAGAGGTAGCTCTAACCACACCAGATGTATTCAGGACATTCGTCATAATTTCAGACCCACAGGCATTCCTTGGAGAATCTTCATCAATAACATGAATAGAAATATCATAACAACCAGTATATGTCGATCCCCTTGTAGAATAGTTTTCAAGATACATCTCATAATTAAGTAATATTAGAGCATTTAATATTGCAGTTCTTGTTTGAATATCTAATAAATTAGGGTTATAAATAATTGAATCAGTAGGGTTAGGCGATAAAGAAGGTAAGGAGACATATTCATCTATTTCTAAACACCAATCCCGATTAACAGATTCTAAATTATTATCACAATAATAATTAATTACACTTTCTTCTAAAAATACTACTTCACCAGAACCTTCGGAGAAACATCTTAATGCCCCTAAATCACTAAAATAGATGTCTTCGGATTCAGGAATGGAAGAATTAGAATTAAAGAAGTTATAGATAAGATTTCGTAATGACTCAATGTCATCGGAATTATCTGGAATTTGAAGATAATCATTAGCGATTAAATATCCCATAGGAAGAAGCATACTTTCAGTATCCAACCAGCTATTGTGACATGAAGTAGTACCTTCTAGTAATCTAAATGGATCTGTTGAAATATCCTCATCCAAATGAGCTAATGCCATTGGGCTCTCAGAATTAACCCAAGCTAAGGTATTAGAAAATGTTGTACCATCATCTGCCTCAACTGCAGCCATTACCGCAAGGTCATATTGTTTCCAACCAACCCATGCAAGGCTAGATTCAACAAATGAAATATCTGCATACCCCTGAGTAAGTGAATTTAGTAATTCTGCCTGAGAATTAACTGGATAAATATCAACATCGATCTCAAGCTTCTCTGACAAAAAATCTGCCAATAATTGTGGATTATTATTGAAATCATTAGACATATCAGTAATGTCATAAGCAATACTTATCTTGTCTAGAATAGAAGAAATAGAGGTATTAAGAGCAAATTTATCATCATAATAAGCAGAAATCCCAGGAATATTTGAAATTAAAGAAGAGTAACTATCTAAATGTTCAGTGGTATTAGTAGCAATGAAACCAGGGGTATTCAATATATTCTCGAGAATTATTGTTGCTGAAGAATCACTGCTCATTCCAACCATTACATCAGTAATCTTAGAAGCTAAAGTTGTATCCATAATATTTGGATTGTACATAACTGGGTGACTAGGTGACTTGCCAAATGCAGGTAACGAAATATATTCATTAATATCAAGACACCAATCTTTATTGTCTGAATCTATTTCATTATCACATAAAATCTGAACACTATTTTCCTCTACAAAAGCAACATCACCAATACCCTCAGATAGGCATTTTAGTGCACCAGAATAACCATAGTAAGGGGTCCCAGTATCCGGTATTGAAGAGTTGGAATCAAAGAAACTATGAATAGTATTTCTAATTGTTTCTACATCATTAGGATCACCTATGACATTAGCATAACCATGACCGATTAAGAAACCCATCGGGAGTAACATTCCTACTGATTTTAACCAACCAGTGTGGCAGGAGGTTTTACCAGACAATAGAGCAAATGGGTCTGAAAATGGATTATCATCTAGATAGGCATCTGCTATATCACTACCAGATCTCACCAATGCATTTGCATTGTAGTAGGTTCTTCCATCTACATTCATATCAGCTGCTAACACACCTAAATCATATTGTTGCCAACCAACCCATGCTGCTCCAGCATCCATTAATGCAATATCTGCATTACCAAACCTTAGTGCTTCAACCATAGCACCTTCTGAGTCTACACTGAAAATTGAAACATCATAGTTTAATTTCTCAGAAAGATAATCTGCAAACATTTGAGGATTGTCGTCTACATTATCAAAATTTTCTTTAATTTCATAAGCGATTACAAGAGAACCTAAACTATCCTCACTACTATCATCACCTAAACATCCAGAAAAAGCGGTAGTAAGAAGCAATATTGTAATAAAAGCAACGACTATTGACTTATTCTTCATTTCAAATACACCTTTTTAATATTGATTACTTAGTAGCAAGTCGCCTTCTTCCTAATCTAACCCAATAACTTGTAGTAATTTAATGTGAGTTTTCAACATTAATCAATATAATCTCAAAAAAAGAATAAAAGTTAATTTCTTTTATTCTATTTCCCTCATAAGTTCTAGGGTAGCGAGAATCCATATATCCGCTTCATCTTCATAATCCGTATCGCAGTCAATTCTATCATTGACTCTATTTCCACCTTTTTCTTGAAGAATATTATCCCATTCTTTACCAGATTCACAAAACATATCAAACGCAGTATCTCCCAAAGCCAATACTGCGAAATTAATATTAGACATACTATTATTTTCTGATTCAGTTGTGACATCAAATAAATCTTGAGCATTATATGGTTGTTCACCGTCACCCCATGTGCTACAGAAAATAAGTACTCTTTTTGATGAAGATACTTCATCAAATGTAACTTCATCCATGCCTTTTATGATTGCTTCCAACCCATATTCACTAGCTAGTCTACCTGACTGATCGGCTAACTCTTCAGAGTTACCTGTTTCTGTTCCAAATAAAATTAAAATTTTTTCATGACTCATTTATATCCCTCGTATCTAATAGAAAATAGTGATTTATTAGATCATTAGTGGGTTAACGGGGGCGCTTAAATTGAATGTGAGTTCTAATTTATAACTATGATGAAGTATGTAGCATCTGTTGTGACCCAGAGTATTGCCAGCGCCACCCGTTACCGTTCAAGTAAGTCCTCCTATGTGACCAATTAAGGCCACATAGAAGTCAATTTATTGTAGTGTTCCAATATCTTCTGCAGTTATTCCTAGCATATCCCAAGCTGGTTGTAGATGTGCGCGAACAGCTGCCTGATAGTCAGTTCCTGCTACTGGTACATTACTGAAATCATAGATTCCATTAATTCCAGTTGTTCCAAATCCATCGAAGTGCGTAAATGCACCACACTCAGATTCAGTCATATCTGCATTAGTTGTATGAGATACCATATTGTAGCATCCTGTAAACATAGTAGCACCATAATTCACATACCAATCATAAGATTCGCAAGTAGCCTGATCTGCTGCTGTGTCCCATGTGTGAGATATACTGTTGTAGCAACCATCTTCTCCAGCAACTGTAACATAATCTACAACCCACATGTATGATGTGCATGTAGCGTTATCATCAGAAGACACTACATGTGATTCCATATTATAGCATCCTGTGAATAGCTCATCTCCGCCAAAATCTGCATCTTCATAGTAGTTCCATGACTCACAAACTGATTGATTCCATGTAGCATCCATATTGTGAGATACAGTGTTGTAGCAACCTGTGTAAGTTTCTTCACCATAATTCTCTAAGTACATGTATGCGTCACATGACGTCTCATCAGAATCTGTTGAAACCATATGAACATTCATATTGTAACAAATATCCATTCCATCGCCCATATCATAATCAGTCATGTACATATATCCTGCACATTCATCAGCTGCTGCTGCACTAACAGTCATTGTAACACCATTATAGCAATCGTCACCAGGTGATGGGTTCGCTTCAGCGATATATTTCTCAATTACTCTCCAGAAAGAATACCCCTCTGCTTGGTGTGTTTGAGCCTTTTCTACTGTATCATCAGTATTCATCTTGTGAGCATAACGAATTGTAGCTTGTGAATAAATTATTACTAATTGCTTTACAACCTCGTCTCTTGCAGCAGTTGCTCCAACTAGATCTTCAGCTTGTAGAGCTACAAGGCCGTTGTTCATCGCTTGAAGTATTGCTGCATTTGCTATAGCAGTGCCATCTGCATTTTCAGTAGCATAGTTACCTGCTCTCTTGTCTCCAGTAGCGTATGGAGAGCATGAAGCATACTCATCTAGACCGTGATAGAATGCCCATCCTTCGTCCCATGCGTGTTGTGCATCATCTGTACCGAAGTTTCCAGCTTCTGCCTTGTTTATGGCTGCATTTAATTCATGTATTGCATATGCAACCATTATCTGATTTTGGACACCTTTCTCTACAGCTTGCTCTCGAACACTGTCAGTAGTTCCTTCAAACATACCTGTTCCATCTAATGCTGACATCAAGTAGTCATCTAGGGGTGAATCAGTGCCATAAAAGGTATCTAATCCATGTTGCTTACCTGTAGCATCTGCAAATCCTTGCAATGTTCTGTATGAACCATCACTCTTTTCTGCATGCTTACCATTTGTGTAAATGTCTTTAATTCCATCCCAGTCATGAGCTTCTGCAAGATCTTTGATATCGCAAACATCTTCAACAAGCATTCGATGATTATCGACATTCGAAGCATATTCATAGCCACCGTCATTAGAATCTAAGTCAGGAGTATCGTTATCCCCTAGGCATCCAGCAAGTAAAGCAGTTGTCATAAACATCAGTATTGTAGCTAATGTAGTAATTTTTCGTGTATTCATTCATTCATCTCCATATGTTATTTTTAGGTCTCCCTAAACTTCCGAGGATAGTGGGGTATATCAAATTTAGGGACCCCTAAATAGAAAAAAAATATGATTGAAATTATAAATTAAAGAACGATATAATGATGGGGGCATACCTTCTGGATATACTGTGAGTAATCCCAGACTGCCAAAGATACTGACAATAATCGTCATAATTTTGATGTTTTCGTCTGTTCTAACTATTGAAAATGAAAATATCGTCCTAGAAGAAGAGGAGACACCTAGAGATCAACTGGGAGGAGGTGGTGGAACTATAGAAGAGAGATGTAGTTCAATTACTTTCGAAGATATTCTTCCTTATACATATGCACATTTCGATATTGTAGTTAACGAAGACTGGGATACCGCAGAAGTAAAGGCAAGAGCTTGGGTAAATGGGAGTAGTGTTGATGGATTAAGGGAACTACTTGACACATATTTAGAGGAATTATACCCAAGTGGAGGTGATGGCTGGATTTCTACAGATGAAAAATCCGCAGTTGAAGCAGTTGCTTCCGAATGTATAGAATATGCGTTAACGAGAATTGGAATGAGAGAGTCGGCACCACACAGAGGTGGAATAGGATTAGACTGGAAAAATGCTACTTGGCAAGATAACGGAGTAATTATACAGGAATGGAATTTAGTTCCCTCTAATCACGCAGATTTGAGAGATTGTACAGCCATTGGTTCGAGTAGTGATTGTGTAGAAGTGCCTGTATATCCGAACTCGGAGAGAGATTGTGACACTCAAATCGCAACTTCTGAAGGAGTTGATGAATGCAGAATTGAGTTATGGATGAATGCAACTATGGTGATACCAAACATAGATCAAGGAAATGAATTCACTTTAGCTTTCAATACCTCTAATATGACTAATGCAGTTCTAGACTTTACATTCCCTAATAATCCGGATTTAAGACTGGACATGTGGGAAGAATGTGAAGGTAGAAATGTTGAATTTGAACCTACTACACATGAAGATGCACCCTTGAGAGGAACATGTATCGGAGATGGAACATCTAGTTTCATGTTTGAAAACTCAGAAGATTTAGGAATCAAATATACTCTAATGCCTCATAGAGATCCTTCTCTTTGGCCTAGTGGGGAAGATTTATTTGCAGATTTTACAACTTCACCAATTCCTATTAATGAGCCACCCACTTGGGCTGAGAATGCACCATCAGATGGATCATGGTTTCCTTCATTAGATAGTGGGGAGAAAGTATGGGCCAACTGGGAGAGTGTCTCTTCATGGTTTATTGATGAGGGGCCGATATCACATCTGCAAATTGATTGTCACGCAGAATCATCAATGAATATTTATCAATCGGCAGATAAATCATTTTGGGGTGTAATATTAGAAGATGAAGTTGGTGATGTGACCTGTGAGGCCACGGATAGTGAGGGTCAAAGTTCCGGCAATAGAACATGGCATCTAGGCATACCAATTTCAATCTCTACATCATCTAGTGTACTATTAAACCCACATCCAATAATAATTAATCTAAATGAAGGGTGGCCAGAGTTAGATATAGAATATGGATTTACACAAACTCAGAATCCAATGGAGACAGATACCACGTCACTAACTTCTGAAACTACATTAATGGTTAATTCAATAGGATTGAATCCAGGACCAGTAAATCTCTGGATTAGCATATCCGGAGAAAATCTATATTCAATAAATAAAGTATATACTTTAGATCTAGTGAAAGAAAGTTCACCACCTCTAATTAGTGTTTTAGAGTATGGATGGGAGGTTGATACATGGAAAGCACAAGGTCAATTTAGCGATCCAGATGGAGAAGAAGTAGAATTCATATTATCAATCAATAGCTTATCTGCAGGAACTATATCTGTTTCAGGGAATTCATGGATGACACCAATAATAAATTTCGGATTATGGGACGAGGGAATACATGAAGTAAAAATCACAGGATGTGATATTTCATCAAAATGTAGTGAAGTTATTTTAATGGTGAATAATACTCACTTATTTGAAGAACAAAATATCACACCTATACCTTCTGAAGATAATGAAGAAACAGGATTTTTACCGGGTCCAAGTATTGTCCTGACTATTTTATCTTTAACTATCGGTCTCATATACTCAACCCGACGCGATTAACATATGAGTTTCTCCGGGAATGTCAGCCGTCCATCTCACGAAGGTGGCTTGCTAGTATCTTTCGAAGGCAGAGCACCTGGTCTCTACACAGGTATCAGAGTAGTTGGAGGGAAGTTCTTAGGTAGAGTTGATTCAGTAATTGGAACATTAAATGGAGCATTTATTCATATCAAGCCATTAGCAGAAGGTGTAATTGCAGAAAATGCGGTTGGTTCACCAATAGAAATTGCTCCGAGAGATCGAAGTCCCCGGAATGATAGAAATAATAGAAGTAGAGGAAATGATGGAAGAAGAGGACAAGAAAGGCGTAGTTTTGACAGAGACGTACATATGAAACCTGGAGATTGGCGCTGCCCTAAGTGTAAAAATCATAATTATGCGAATAAGGAATTTTGTAATCGTTCTACTTGTAATGAAAAGAAACCAAGCGGAGGTAGTAATAATTCATATCGAGATAATAACCGCGGAAGGAATGATAATAGTCGCGGAAGGAATGATAATAGTCGCGGAAGGAATGATAACCAGTCAAATATGAAACCAGGGGATTGGATGTGCCCGAAATGTAAGAATCATAATTACGCAAGTAAAAGTTTCTGTAATCGTTCTACTTGTAATGAAAAGAAACCTAGTGGAGGTAATAATTCATATCGAGATAATAATCATGGAAGAAGTGATAATAATCGCGGAAGAAGTGATAATAATCGCGGAAGAAGTGATAATAATCGCGGAAGAAGTGATGATAATGAATCAAATATGAGGCCTGGGGACTGGATGTGCCCGAAATGTAAGAATCATAACTATGCAAGTAAAAATTTCTGTAATCGTTCAAGCTGTGATGCAAGAAAACCGGGAGGTCCGGATAGCGCAAAGGGGAGCAGAAATACACCGGCTAGAGCGAGAAGACCTGATCGAAGATCTACTGAACGTCAGAATAATAATTCCAGTCGCAGACCCAGTAGCCGGAAAAGTACTGGAAGACCTAGTAATAGTAGAAGACCTAGCAATGGTAGAAGCGATAAAAAGTTCAATTCTCGAAGATGATTTGAGATTAAAACGAACTCTCTGTACCCGAGGCTTAATTTCGTAGAACAGTTACCGCTGTTTATGGCGAAGAGTGCGGAAATGATTTGGCTCGATGCCTTAGAACACAGAGATAATGGTGACTTTGATTCCGCAATAGAAACAGCGAAAGACGTAGTACATATTGACGATACACATGCCGATGCTTGGATGGGAATTGCCACATGGTCATTACCTCCACCCACTAGAGGGAAACAGATCCAGCCTTCACTTGAGCAATCTGCTAAATCTATTTCAGCTCTAAGAAAAGTTGTATCTATTGAACCAACTAATATAGAAGCATGGAAAATTGGAGGTTGGCTATTAGTTGATAATCTAGGTATGCTTGAAGATGCATTACAATGGTGGGAAGAATATAGGAAAGAGTACCCTAATGATGTCACTCCAATTATTGAGCAGATTTCTATATTAGTTAGACTAGGATTGTATGAAGAATGTGCTGAACGATTAATCGATTTAGGAGATGAAGAGATGGATGCTCCATCTAATCAACAAGCCATGAGGATGGATGGAGTAAGAAAAATGGTCGAAAGAGCGGCTAAAATGGAAAAAGAAGAGATATTTAGACCCCAAAACTCAGAACATCCTAGATGGGAAGTTATTGAAAGAATGAAAAAAGTAAAACCACTGACTTCAACATTTTGGTTAATCGCATTTATTGCTCCTATTGTATTTATATTTGGAAGTATAGCGATGACATTTTTAGGAGGATCAATATTTGGGTTCATACTAGTATTCTTAATAATTCTTGGATCATTTGGAGTTCTTACGAGAGCCTCAATGGGACTATTACAAAAGAGAAATCGTCATGCTTTAGATATAGATAGAGCAATTGATTATGAAACTTCATCAGGTAAATTATGCATCCCTGATTCCATCCGTGGTAGCATTGTTTACAATTCGATGCTGAAAAATAGAAGTAATGCAGTAATTGAAAGATTAGATTTATTAATTGAATCTAGTGAGAAAATGAGTCCTAAATTTAACCTCAAACTACCAGAATGGGATATGAATCAATCTCCCATAATAATCGAAGATTATGAGGAAGAAGACGAATTAGAATCGTTATCCTAGGTTCCAGCACTATAGTCTGTGGAATAATTAATTTGTTCCACAGTAAGTTCATCAATAATTATTCCAGTCGTAGAAAGCTTAAGTGATGCTAAGTCTCTATCCTGCTCAGTTGTAATATCATATACAGTATTAGTATATGATGAACCTTCTTTTGCAAGTCGACATAATGCAAGAAATTGGTTTGCAAAAGACATATCCATTACTTCACTAGGATGACCTTCTGCAGCTGCTAGATTAACAAGACGACCTCGAGCAAGTAAGTGCACAGTTCGCCCATCATTTAATACGAAAGCTTCATTGTTTTCTCTAATTGTAAAAATTTCCATAGACCTTTCTTCTAACTCAGGAATATTAATCTCACAGTCATAATGCCCTGTATTACTAATAATTGCTCCTTCCTTCATTGAGTCGATGTGTCTACCAACGATTACGTCCTTCATCCCAGTAGCAGTACAAAATATATCTCCTAGAGCTGCTGCATCATCCATTTTCATAACTCTAAAACCATCCATCATTGCTTTCAGAGCACATATCGGGTCTATCTCAGTAATGATGACATTTGCACCTAATCCACGTGCTCTATTCGCTAATCCTCGGCCACAATGTCCATATCCTGCAACAACAAAAACTTTGCCTGCTAAAAGAACACTAGTAGCCCTTATGATCCCATCAATTGTTGATTGACCTGTTCCATGAACATTGTCAAAATCCCATTTAGTTTCTGCATCATTAACGGCTATGACAGGATATAATAATTCACCAGCGTCTGCCATTGCTCTGAGTCTATGGACACCAGTTGTTGTTTCTTCAGTACCTCCAATAATCCCACTTGATAATTCAGGAAATTTACTATGAACTCTATAAATTAAATCAGCACCATCATCTAAAGTCAATGTTGGTTTGAAGTCTAATGTACGATCAATACACTCATAAAAACCATCATTATTCTGCCCATACCAAGCATGAACTCCATATCCCTCTCTTGCTAACCATGCAGCAACATCATCCTGAGTCGATAAAGGATTACATCCCGACCAAGAAATCTCAGCACCTGCAGCAACTATTATCTCAATTAATATCGCTGTTTCTTTTGTCACATGAAGACAACCTGCAACCCTCTGACCTGCAAGGGGTTTATCGATTTCAGCTTGTGCTTTGAGGGCTGCTAGAGCAGGCATTCGGCTCCTTGCCCATGCAACTCTTTTCTCACCAGCATCAGCTAGAGAAATATCAGCTACAGTGTAGGGTCCAGAGGTATCCATTATTCCAAGGCGTCCGCAACTCATTATTCAAGGTACGTTTTAACGCACCCTAAATTAAATCAATGCGCTAATTACCTTCTTTTTGTTGAGCGTAATAAGATGCATAGTACTGCTCGGCATACTGCCTTGCAGTTTGTTCATCATATCCGGAAGCTACCATTTGTTGAACATAAGCCTCGACTGGGTCCATTTGCTCGACACCACCAAACTGTTCAACCACATCTGCACCTGAATCTTTACCACCGCGGTTTCTAGCTACTAGAGTTACACCAACTATTGCTAATATAGCGATAAAACCTACAACTCCGATAATAATAGGGTTCAGACCACCAGTGCTGGTACTGCCACACCCTGATGTACTCGGATCAAGTTCACAAGCATCCTTAGGTAATAGGTTAATACTAATTTCATCAGTTAACATATATCTGCTTCCATCTGCTTCAGTAATTCTAAAGTAAAGTGTTGCACTAATACCAGTAGTAGAATATAATTCAGATATATCTAAAGTCATTGAGAAACCTGCACCATCACCTAAATTATCGGAGATATTGTATTTACCAATAGACTTTTGAGTGATTTTTTGTGTAGGAGTATAATCTAAAATCAGAGGGTCTAATGATACTTCAATCATTACATCACTATTTTCAGCTCCACCGAGAATATTACCTACTATTGTTACAGTATCACCTGATTGTGAGTCACTAGGACGAGGAGATTGGAAGGACCATACTGGTTCTGCATCACCATCATCTTCACCTACTACTATGAAATACATACGATATTTATTTTGAGTCTGTTTACCAGCCTTATCGTATACAATTAATTCCACACGAACATCTTTCTCAATAGTTGAACTTGCAGTAATATTTCTGAAAGTATAACTCCATTCATCAGTAACTGCAGCTGGGTTCTGCCAAACATGCTGCTCATCATTAAACTCACCAACTGGCATATCATTGATTACCCTCCATTCATAGAGAGCGATTCCAGACTCACCAGGAGGAGAATCTGGATCTGTACTATTTTCACCAGTAAATATGATTGTAGTCTCACCTGTTTCAGATAACCTAACTCTGTATACTGGCCAATCAACCCCTGCTATCGGCTTTGTACCTGCAGGAGTAATAAACTCAGATGTCAAAGGGTCATGAACTATAGAAGCATTTGAAATTGGATAAAAGTCATCAGCAAGAGTATCATTAGTAATTAGACGGATATAAGTAATTCTAGTATGACCTTCTTCATCATGAAGATAGAGTGTTAACAACCACTCAGCACCAATTCTGCAAGGATCTGAATCTCCAGCAGCACAGAATGAACCCATAGTTGGTATCGAAGGATTCATCTGATTAGTATGGCTAACTAGACCTGCATCAAGAACTCCACCATTCCATCCTGTGACCGAATCATTATTCCCTGATTCAAGATCCCAATCAGCAATTAATCCGTTAATATCAGACATATAGTTAAATTCTAAATCAGCATTACTCTTGATATATTTATCACGATATGCTCCAGTTGTAGGATTGATATCAATCGACTCACCATTTATGATTAGTTCGAAATCAGTACCAGCGATACCGAATTCAACTGGATAAGGAGTTAGATGATAAGAAAGCATATTCGACAATAAAGGAATATTTTCTCCACCATATGATTCAGATACGCTAGGATTCTCTACATCAATAGTCGTGACAATCAAACCGCCAGCACCTTTGTTACAAAGAGACATTAAAGAATGACCTTGATTATTATCTCTCAATAGTGTATGGAAAGTACCTCCAGTTACACTAATCCTACCACCACATGTAGCAGGTATCTGGTATGACTGGACTTGAGATGCAACATCTATTCCAGCAATTGCAACATATTCTCCAGCATGGATACCTGAGAATGTAACTTTTTCAATACCTGACATTATTGGATGATATGGGTCATCTATAGAAAGATCATCATAACTAATTCTATTATCAGTAGTGAAGTTATATTGATTTCTATCTTTAATAGCCATATCAAAAATTAGTCTACCCGGGTCATATTCATTCTGATACGGGCCGAGGTGCATTTGAACTGTACCTCCGTTCACCATGAAGTTCTCTAAAACATCAACTACGCTTAGACCGTCAAGTTCCCTTGTAGCATCCATGATCTCATAATAATCCCCGTAAACTACGTTATAGTCAGTTTGCCAAGGAAGTAATACCTTATTGTAATGCTCAATCCAATCAGGAGTAGCATAAGTATTCCAATCACTAACTCTCAATTGAGTATAAGTCATATTCATCGCATCAAGGTCTTTCTTTACTTGCTGAAGACGATTTTGATCTGTAGGATTAGATAATATTGCAACATCGACTTGGTCGAAAAATTGTATTACGAAGAACCTTTCATTACCAGAACTATTACCGTCTTGTGTGAAAGTAGCAAAGAAACTAATGTTGTAAGTATGTCCATCATACCATGAAGAATAAGGTGCAGTCCAATTAGCCCATGATCTCTCATGTGGAACTAAATCAAATGGACCATTATCCGAATTTTCTTCATACACAGTTTGACCAGTATCTTCGTCTACAACTCTCATAGTTAGTTCATATTCTGCTTCTATAACTCCATTTAATAATGGCAAAACAAAGTCATGAGAAGATTCCCCATATCCTTGTAAGTTCTTATTTGTAGAATATACACATGCATAAGTTATATCAGTTGTACAATCAAGAATATCAGGTTGCATTAAAGTAATATCGGCACTAGCAATACTGAACATTATGGTAGTAAAATTATTTGCTAGATTAACTTCAGTTTGGTTATACCATTTATCTAAAGGATCTGTATTATTGAACAACGTTTTGACATCAATTCGGTAAATGCCGCTTTGGAAGTCATGATTAGCAATAGTAACAATTTGTCGTTCAGCTGCATCCATACCAGTTACATCAACTGTGTAATTACCATCATCCTCAAAAGTAAATTCTTCAATTCTTATGTTATCTACAGCAAATCCTGCAGAACCAGCATTACCATTCACACCATCATCATTAGACAAAAATCTCCAAGTTAATGTTACATCTGAGCCAGAAAGAGATGTGCACTCTTCTTGCCATTCGAAAGTACTATCACTAGATTGGTTTTGTAAGAAAATATTTGACATATCAACTGTAACGGATTTAACAATTTGCTCAGAATCAAACCAAACAACAGAATCTACTCTATCAGAGAAATCTCCGAAATATTCTACTTCGTCATACCCATTATTGTCGAAATCCTCACATCTATCGAAAGGACGTGGCCCATTTTCATTGAGGTCTGTCCAACTACCAAATATTATTCCATTGAAGTTTTCACCATTCTTTGTCCATGAAACTTCTAACTGGGCTGCATCTCTAATTGCGAGAATATTACCATCACTATCTTTCAGATAGTCACCTTCTGCATAATAATCAAAGGTCAGATAAGTAAAGTCAGCTCCATCAGCTCCTACTGGAATATCAGAAATTGTTAATGTTTCATTCCAATTATCACCATAACCAGTATCTGGATGACCTAGCCAATAAGCATGATTATTGAATACTCCTTGATTTTGTGGAAGCATTCCATTAGAACCACTAGAATCATCTAGACGGCTACCATTTTCATTACCATCATCTTCCCAAATTTGATCTGCTGGATTACCAAAAGAGAAATCCTCAATAGCGACTAAGTCAGGAAGAGCATTACGGACTCTAGCTTCAAGTTGGAAATCAGTAACTGTGTTCCCATAATTCTGAACCTTAATATTAATATCTCTAGGTCCTGAAGCATATCTAACTCCATTTTCTAAATCAACCCATGCTTCTTCGGCTACTCCTGGGTCGTAAAGATTGTCAACTGTCAACTGAAATTTGACCTCATCATTTGTAGCATCTAAATTTTGAAAACCACTAGGGTTTTCTAGAGTTGTAGAAATATAGTAGGTCTTATTATCAATGAAATTTGAAGTTAATGAAACATCTCTTGTAGCACCTGCGCCCAAATTTGTGAATGAAATTTCTTGACTTACTAAGGCTTCAGATCCAAAATTAACAGTTCTCTTTCGGATAGAAATATTGTCGAAAGCGAAACCGTCTAAACCAGTATCGTAAGATGCTCCATCAGGTCCTACAGAACCAACAAGTCCACTTCTAAATCTAAATCGAATATCGATAGTTTCCCCCGCATAAGGTGTTAAATCAATAGAATTTATTTTCTCAACATCTTCGGAATTTGAACCATCTTCAGTAAAATTCATCCAACCAGTCAGAGTCTCAGTCGCTACATCGCCGTTGTATGTATTATATTCAGGATCAACTCCTTGATAGTATAATCGGAAATATCTGTCAGTATCCCATCCACCAGAGAAGAATACTTGTTCCCAACCATTACCGTCACTCCAAACTTCAACGCTGCAAGAATCTTCATATAACCAGCGTTCAACAACATCGAACTGTTCGGCTAAATATAATTGGAAGAAAGATGCACTACACATCGCCCACATATCAAGATAAGCCGCATCAGAACCAGACAAATCAACATTCTCAAGAATGATTGCCTCATCTTGATGATTATAATATCCAGAATCAGATTCATTAGTCCCTTGATAGTCTAGTCCTGCCCAATAATAATCAGTAGGATTTGAATCAGCTTCATACCATGAAGCATTCTGGTCTACTGTAGAATTTGTTTCTTCATGCCATGAGGATTGACCTTCCGGGTATTCTCCAGTATACGAATATTTAACCCAATTACATGAACTACAACTAGATTTATCTTCATTACCATCGAAATCATTAGAATATACGATTGTATCGTCACCACCTAATACTTCTTTAACTTCAAGATCAACATCTATACTCCCAGAAATTGGATTTAATCCAGTATTCTTAATTGTAACATTAACGTATCTATCGCCTTCACCTAGCTGAGCTGCTCCAGTAGCAGGGTTGAATGATGCAGGAGCCACACTAACATCAGTAATACCAACATCCTCGTTATCTAGGGATAGAACAGACAGGAAATCCCCTGCACCAGGCCATCCTTGAGTATCAAGCCACATTGCATTATTAGCAAATCGATATGCATAATCACGTTGCCCTATTACAATCTCAAATGCACTATCTTCACCGCCCTGTAATTGCCCAGGTTGCGCCATTGTAGGTCGACGACCCACATCAAAGGATAACGCAGGAAGATAGCCTACACCATTGGCATTACCAAGAATAATTTCCACAGAATTAATTTCTCTTAGATTGTCAAGTAAAAGGAAAGTTTGATTCTGAGAGGTGGAATCTTGAATCCGTGTCAAAGTTAATTCGGTTGGAACGAAAAAGTCATACTTCCCATCATTATTGACATCTTCAATTGTTATTGAAGCCCCTTTAAAGTCACCTAAATATGCATAATTTTGTGTCGTCCAAGAAGTTCCTGAACCAAAAGCATAAGATACATTACCAGTTAAACCATCGATAGCAGCGATTAAATCAATTTCTCCATTACCATCAGTATCCTTGATATCGATTCCATATAATGGCTCATTGTGCTCTGCATCTAATTTGAATTCATGGACGCCTTGTGCACCAGGAGTCAACGGATTTGGAAATTGTCCTTGAAGACAATCGTATTCAAGTACTGTCATATTATCATAATGTCCGACAGATATACCTACTCCTGTATTGAAGGGAGGAGTTCTTAATAGCCAAATATCAAGATCTTCACAATCTCCAATCCCACCACCACCAGGGAATCCACCACCAGTTACAGTTTCGCCATAATGACCAAGCATCATATCAGTGTAAAGTCCGTTAGTTAAGGGAACTGCAAGTGTTTGTTGAGCAGTTAGTAAGGTTGGATCTGGACCTTTGTATACCTGAATATATTGATTAGTAGATGTAGCATCTCTAACAACCATGACAATATCTGCATTACCGTCGCCATCAATATCTGCAACTTCCATATCAGAAAGGAATGGATTAGAAACTGTTATTTCTGAATCGCTCCAAAGATTGACTCTCTCGCTACAATCACCCCATAAAACTGTAAGGTTACCCGGTCGAACGAATGATTCTCCTACGAATCTAATATTTTGTTGGTAGTAAACAAGATCATTTACACCGTCACCATCAATATCCGCAACTTCGACGCGTGTTCCGTCGGCAGTGTCAACGAAACCTGCCCTTCTTGATTCATTGTTTGATATGAATACGTCTTGCCTATCTGCGAATCCCCCTGAACCATCATTATATAATACCGTGATGAAAAGTCCCATCGTACTAGCGGAGGCAATATCATTATGCCCATCACAGTCAAGATCTCCTATCGAAATATAAGAAGGATCTCTTTGTACCGCATACTGCGTAATGTGAGATGCAGATACTGCAGGAACTAGCGATACGAATAGAGAACTTACGAATAAGAAGACAAGTAGTAAGGCTTTCCGACTCTTGGCGGATTGATTATTCGCATTGTTCAGGTTATTCAGCATACTCCTTCGGAGTTTCATTCCATTCTTAGCACTTATTACCACACGATTATCAATCCACTACTACACTAGGAGTTTAATAATGTACAAAAACTGAAAATTTAAATGTATTTGTGGTTTTTTTATGAGTATGGCATTCGAAAAAAGAAATAGATAAAAGAAAGAGCCAAATCTTCTTTCAGTAAGAAAAAACAAACCTAATTCACAAATAATGTATCTAACTGATGACTCAATTTTTCCCATAAATTGTCTACTTCATTCTTATTCATAATCTACCATGATTACAGTTGCATATATACAATAGTTTGGAATTAGATAACAAAATTATCATTTTAATCCTCTGAGATCTTAATTTATATCTATGAAAATCATTGAGATATTAACCAGCTAGGATTAGGTGCATATTGAACTTCAGCCCCACCATATATCAATTCTAATCTACCCATAATCCATAATCTATTTAGAAATAATTCTAACTCAGGCCCCTCTCTATTTATCCTCTCACCTATGAGATCTTCAATAGCGCTAATCGGAAGTGATGTTTGACCATGTTCACGAACAACAAGAGTCAATAATATCTGCAACCAAGCCTCGGCCATAGGATCTCCTGAAAGATTATTTGATAATGGTTCAGGAGGATTTTCTAATGAATCAAGAAACTCCCGAATATATTCTAACTGAGGTTCGGTTCGAGAAGGCCCATCAAGTTCTGAAATCTTATTTTTGATATCGAGATCACCAATTCGACGAACTACTGCAGGAATACTAGTAGGGTCAGGAGTAGGTCCCGGTAATTTATTTTCTTCAGTAAAATCTTCTGATAACCCTAAATCATCACCATTAGAAATTTCTGATTCAGATTTTTGACCATCAATTATTCTAGTTTTAAGTGGTTGAATAAAACCAACTCGTCCTTGTAATCCTAACTCTTCGCGTAAAAACTCAACAACTTGATTCTCACCCTCAATAACGATATCAATTCCATCCTCAGGTGAACGAAATCGAAATCGAACTGTACTTCTCATCTGCATACTCAATTCCACGCTACATTACTTACAGGTAAAACATCATGTTTCAACATCACTCTTTTGCTAGATTACGTAAAACTGTTTGTAATATACCACCATTATTGTAATAATCAACCTCGACTGGAGTATCTAAACGTACTACTGCACTGAAATTTATAGATTCACCATTCGTCTTTTTAACTTTAATATTAATAGTAGATAAAGGTATTAATTCTTCATCACAAGGGATGTTGAAACTTTCAGTACCATCTAAGCCGAGAGTACTTGCATCTTCGCCATCCATGAAGGTTAGAGGGAGAACTCCCATACCTACAAGATTCGAGCGATGAATACGCTCAAAAGATGTTGCAATAACGGCTTTGACTCCCAGTAAAAGAGTACCTTTAGCAGCCCAATCTCTACTACTGCCAGTACCATATTCAGATCCTGCTAAAACAACTAAATCAGTACCATCTGATTGATACCTTTGACTCGCATCATAGACTGAAATAACATCTCCCGTTGGGAAATGAGTAGTCCAACCACCCTCTGTGTTTGCTGCCACTTGATTCTTAATTCGGATATTTGCAAAAGTCCCCCTCATCATTACTTCATGATTCCCTCTGCGACTACCAAATGAGTTGAAATCTCTGGGTTCTACACCATTCTCAACTAAGTATTGACCGGCAGGTCCATGATGAGGAAATGCTCCTGCTGGAGATATATGATCTGTCGTTACAGAATCACCTAATTTCAGTAATACTCGAGCATCTTTGATTGGTTTGATAGGTGAAGGTTCAGCTTTAATTCCTTCAAAGAATGATGGTAAGCGAACATAAGTTGAATCAATATCCCATGGATACAAAGCAGATGCCTGAGTAGGTATTGAATCCCACCTTGGCTCTTCAAGCACATCTGAATATCTTTCTCTAAACATTTCTGGAGTTAGTGAATTAGCCAGCGTATCACGTATTTCTTCATCAGTAGGCCAAATATCCGAAAGCATAACTGGTTCATCATTCAAATCATAACCTACTGGGTCTTTTTGCAAATTAATATTCAAAGTCCCTGCTAGGGCGTATGCAACTACTAATGGAGGGCTAGCAAGATAATTCGCTTTGATTTTTTGATGAATACGGCCTTCAAAATTACGATTCCCAGAGAGGACACTACCGACAATAAGGTCTGCTTCATCTATTGCATTTTCAATATCCTCATCAAGAGGCCCTGAGTTGCCAATACAAGTAGTACAGCCATACCCAACTACATTAAATCCTAGAGCAGATAAATCCTCAGTTAACCCTGCTGCGTCAAAGTATTCAGTCACGACTCTACTGCCAGGAGCTAAACTAGGCCTTACCCAAGGTTTGATTTCAAGCCCTTTTTGACGAGCATTCCTAGCTAACAAACCTGCGGCTAACATAACGCTTGGATTACTAGTATTTGTACAACTAGTTATTGCTGCAATTACAATATCTCCATGCTGGAGTTCTACATCTCTATCTTCGAGAAATGATGAATCATCATTATTCATCGGATTTATACCATGTCCTTGATGCCCAGATGGAGAATTAAGACTTTCAGCCCAATGTGTTTTCATATTCGATAAGTCAACACGATCTTGCGGCCTCTTAGGGCCGGCTAAGGCTGGCTCAACAGTATTCAAATCTAATGTAATTGAAGATGTAAATTTAGGGACTGGAGTATTAGTTGTATGAAACAACCCTTGAGCGCTTAGATATCTCTTAACATTCTCAATGTGAGAGCTTTCTCTACCTGAAAGATGCATATAATCAAGAGTAGTTTGATCTACTGGAAAGAAACCACAAGTAGCCCCATACTCAGGAGCCATGTTGGCTATAGTGGCCCTATCAGGAAGGCTAAGATTAGCCATACCTGAACCGTAAAATTCTACAAATTTCGATACGACTCCATGTTCTCTCAGTATTTCTACGATTCTCAAAGTCATATCAGTAGCAGTTACACCAGGAGCTAGAGAACCTGTTAATTCAAAGCCAACTACTTCAGGTAAAAGCATGTAGATAGGTTGGCCTAGCATAACGGCTTCAGCCTCTATTCCACCTACTCCCCATCCTAGAACTCCAAGACCGTTGATCATAGTAGTATGAGAATCAGTACCTACTAATGAATCAGGAATCCATAAATCATTCTCTAAACGAGCGACACTTGCAATCCATTCAAGATTAACTTGGTGTACAATACCCCTTCCAGGAGGAACTGCACGGAAATTATCAAGACTCATTTGCCCCCATTTGAGAAACTTATACCTCTCCATATTACGCCTATACTCTATCTCAAGGTTTTGCTCTCTAGCATCGGCAAATAAACCTGAAACATCTACTTGAACTGAATGATCGATGACTAAATCAACCGGAACTTGAGGATTTACTTTTTCTGGATCTCCGCCCAGTTCCACCATAGCATCCCTAAGTGCAGCAATATCAACTACAGCAGGCACGCCAGTGAAGTCTTGAAGGATTACTCTACTAGGATTAAAGGGAATTTCTTCAGGATTCATAGTTGGTGACCAAGCGGCTATCCTCTTGACATCATCTTTGGTTACAAGAAAACCATCACATTTCCTAAGTGCTGATTCCAGCAATATTCTAATTGTAAAGGGAAGTTCATCTAATTTACAAAGACCTTGCTCTTCGAGTTTCTTAAGTGACATAAATGAGGCTTCTTCGCCAGAATATGTGTCAAATAATGACTTCGCAGAGAACAAATCATCGGCAACCATGATTATAGCCGCTGAGATACAGCACAAGAATATGTCTAATCTATGGGCTCAAAAACACCTCTTAATTAAATAATTAATTAAGAAATTGTAACCTTAAGAATACGTACTTCATATACTGGCCTATCATTATCACCAGTAGTTACATCGCTGATTGCGGTCACTTCGTCGAGGCCGCTAGAAACTTGTCCAAATACTGTATGGACACCATCAAGATGGGAGGGGTTACTATCCGATGGTACTATGAAAAATTGACTACCACCTGTATTTGGAGCACTCGTTTTAGCCATAGAAAGAGCACCTGGTTGATGAGTCAATCCATTATCTGCTTCATCACCTATCGTCCAAGATGTCTCAGCACATGCAGCTGAGCTTGTTTCAGCATTACCATCACAGTAGCCATACCATTTGTATGCATATCCACCGCTTCCGGTTCCAGATTCAAAATCTCCACCCTGTATCATGAAAGCATCAATTACTCGATGAAATATAGTATCATCATAATTTCCTTCTTGAGACAATCCTATAAAGTTCTCAACATGATCAGGAGCCTCTTTAGAGTATAAATCAATTACAATAGTTGCAGTAGTTCTATCATTTTCAGTCATACCATTAGGAACGTAAGATATCTCCATTGTAGCCTCAGTCCCTGAAACCGATTGCTCATCCATAAAATCCGCTAGAACCTTAACGGAAGATAATACTAGTAGAATTGCTACTAAACCAACAAGTAAACCTAATGGCGTAGGACTACCGTTATCCATCACTTGGAAGCTTTGTCCGATAGAGATTCCTTCTTGGTCCATGATCGAAGTAAGCTTACCTCTCTCACGAACAGTTTCTTTTGATTTCGAGTCAAGTTTGAGGGCATTAGAATAATTCTTATATGCACGCTTTAAATTTGCTCTACGAGAGGATGGATCTAGATCCGCTTTGATTACATAAATACTAGCGGCTTTAGACATTGTTTTGGCTCGCTGTGTAGCATCTACACAAGAATCCCATGCCACAGATCTAAGGATATTTAAAGCCTTATCTGGATCATTATTTTTTTCAAGTTCAGTATTCGCATTATCCCATGCTTTCTGCAGTTTTTCGGAGACAGGCATGTACCTCGGACAGCAATCTAATAAAAAACCACAACGGAGACTGTTTTGTCAATTTATACAATAAATTACGGATTGGTCTACGGCAATGCATAATACCGGTCTGCCACGGCAGATGACTCACGCAAGCACCTAACGGGCTACGGTACGAATGGAGAATGTGAAATAATGACCCCTCGAGTTAATGATTTTACTATCAATATAGCAACAGCAAATGGAACAGGTTCTCAGTCTGCAAATCTCATCATATTACATTCAATGTATGAAATGGGTGTACCTGTAAGTGGCAAGAATTTATTCCCAAGCAATATTTCTGGATTACCAACTTGGTTCATAATAAGAGCAAGTGATGCAGGGTATCAAGCACCAGGTGATTATACACATATACAAGTAATGATGAATAAGGACACATGGGATAAAGATTTGAATAATTTAGAACCTGGAACTGTGATCATATACAATCAAGATGCAAAATTACCAGTTGAAAGAGATGATTGTATAGCACTTCCTATGCCAATGACTAAAATGGCACGTTCAATAAGTCCTAAAATGGCTAAACTAATGGCAAATATGTATTATGTTGGAGCATTGGCGCACATACTAAAAATTGATGATGATGCAATAAAAGCAGCAGTTACTCTACAATTTGGAGGTAAAGAAAAAGCAATAGAATGGAATTTACAAGCTATTTCTGAGGGTAAAGCATTTGCTGAAGAAAATTGGGATTATGAATCGGAATATCTAGTAGAGGCGAGAGAAAAGGACCCTAATTCATACCTCATAGAAGGAAATGAAGCAACTGCATTAGGGGCCATATATGGAGGAATAAATATGCTTTCATGGTACCCAATTACGCCATCTTCATCTGTAGCAGAATCTATAATCGGTTGGATACCAAAACTTCGTGAAGCCGAAGATGGTGGTACGACATGTGCAGTAGTACAAGCAGAAGATGAGTTAGCAGCAGCAGGTATGGTACTTGGTGCAGGATGGGCAGGAGGACGTGGAATGACCTGTACCAGTGGCCCTGGTATTTCTTTAATGTCAGAATTCATTGGATTATTTTACTTCTCAGAAGTACCTGGGGTAATATGGGACATAAATAGAGTAGGACCATCAACTGGACTACCAACGAGAACTCAGCAAGGAGATTTATCAATGCTTTATGAGGCGAGTCATGGAGATACACAACATATTGTATTAATACCTGGGACTGTAGATGAATGTTTTGAGTTTGGTTGGAGAGCCTTTGACTATGCAGACAGATTCCAGACTATGGTTTTCGGATTTGGAGATTTAGATTTAGGGATGAATCGATGGAGTACAGCAGGATTCGAGTATCCTGACATACCAATGGATAGAGGTAAAGTCATTAGAAGTCAACAGCAAATGGATGCAATAGAAAATTATGGACGTTATAGGGACGTAGATGGAGATGGGATTGCTTACAGGACTCTACCAGGTAGTGGTTTAGACCCTATCCTTTATCGTGGCACAGGCCATGATGAAGAAGGAATATATTCCGAAGACCCTCAAGTTTATCATGCTACTATGGAGAGACTGAAAAGGAAAATCGAAGGAGCGAGAGATATACTACCAGCGCCAATAATTAGAGAAGAAAAAGAAAAGAATATTGGAATTATATTCTATGGTTCAATGGAAAATACTATTGTTGAAATAGATGACATGTTGGAAGAAACTGGATTATCGGTAAGTACATGCCGAATTCGTGCCTTACCTTATCATTCGAAAGTTAATACGTTTATTGAAGAACATGAAAAAGTGATTGTTTTAGAAATGAATCGAGATGGACAGCTATTTGGTATACTAAGAAAAGAGTTACCAGTCAATTTGTTGTCGAAAATACAAAGTGTCGCATATAGCGATGGACTACCACCAAGAGCAAGAGTATATTCAGATATGATTCTTGAAACCCTAGGAGAGGTGATATAATGAGCATTTTAAAATTAAATGTGATTGACTTAGAAAAATCAGAATATAAGGGTGGGAAATCTTCACTATGTCCAGGTTGTGGGCATGATCAAATATCAAATGTGATTATTCAGGCTGCTTGGGAGAATGGAATAAAACCTGAAGGAATCGCTAAGATGAGTGGAATCGGATGCTCTTCAAAGACTCCTGCTTATTTCCTTGGAAAAAGCCATGGATTTAACACAGTACATGGAAGAATGCCATCAGTTACAACTGGGGCGAATATGGTTAACAAAGACCTATCATTCTTAGCAGTTTCAGGAGATGGAGATACTGCAAGTATTGGTATTGGACAATTTATTCATGCTATTCGAAGAAATATAGATATGGTTTATATTATTGAAAATAATGGTGTTTATGGACTAACTAAAGGTCAATACAGTGCAACTGTTGAAAAAGGATCTAAGAAGAAAAAGGGGACTGCAAACGAACAGCCACCTATCGATTTATGTGCAATGGCTGTAAATTTAGGGTGCAGTTTTGTAGCACGATCATTTTCGGGAAGCAAAAAACAACTTACTGCATTGCTAAGAGCTGCTATGAGTCACAAAGGTATGGCAATTATCGACGTCATATCCCCCTGCGTGACATTTGCTAACAATGATGAATCATATAAATCTTATAATTATGTTAAAGAAAATGATGAAATTTTACATATTGTTGACTATATCGCACATTTCTCACCCATAGAAGCAGTTGAAGTACCAGCTGGAGAATACAAAGAAATCAAACTTTTCGATGGATCATTATTAAGATTACAAACTGTTGGTAATGAACATGACCCAACTGAACCGGTAGAAGCATTGAGAGCGATACATGAGGCTGATAAAGAAGGTAGACACGTCACTGGTTTACTATATTATAATCCAAATAAAAAAACTGCAACTGAAACATTAGGTCTAACCAAAACTCCTTTAATGGAACTTCCAGATTCAGAATTGAGACCTAGTAAAGAGAGTCTTGAACAATTAAATAAAGATTTTAGAACAAAATAATAATTTACTTTTGATATCGGATTTCTTGAAATAGAGATGCCATCTCGGAGAGTCGTTAGTCCCTTAGTGTAGTGGTCCATCATGTGGGGTTCTGGATCCCATGACCCTGGTTCGAATCCGGGAGGGACTACCAATTACAGATCTAATGAACGGTTCAATATCTGCGACACCCAAGTTAACATTATTATCACCATAAACCAACCTAGAGCAAGTTTACCCCAAGGTTTGGATTCTTTGATCGGTGGAAATGGATCGATGCCAGCATCTAAAGCAGCAGCTATTATCTCTAATTCTTCTTCAATAGTTTCAGGTTGTTTCATAATATCACTCAAGGTTCAGTAGTAGGGTCCCAGCCAGAGACATATGTTTCATCTAGTGATAAAAAATCATCACTAAAATCAGATACGTCAATATTTAAAGAATTAAGATTCTCAGTTATTCGTCCATGGTTACTAGACTTAGGTATTGTTATTGCACCAGTATCATAAACCCATTTAATAGCAGCCTGTGCAGAAGTGCAACCTACTGATTTTGCTATTTTTGAGATCCCGATATCATCAATTTTTTGTCCCCTCGCTAACGGAGAATAACCCATTGGTATTGCACCAAGTTCAATTGTAGCTTTCCTTAATTCCAGTCTTTGTAACCAAGGATGTATCTCTATTTGATTAACTGCTGGCAAGATTGTTGCATAATCTCGCATAGCCTCAAGATGAGATACTCCATAATTCGATACGCCAATTGAACGTGTTAAACCAATTTTCATACACTCTTCCATAGCCCTCCAAACATCTGCTCTGGCCGAAATATCTTCAGGAGGTGCATGAACGAGGTAAAGATCCACATAATCAAGATTTAACTGTTCTAAACTTTCATGACATCTTTGTAATGTTTCATCATATCCTGTCGCGTGAACTCTTCTTAGTTTAGTGACCACAAAAATCTCATCTCTAGGTACATCTGATTCTCTAATCGCTTCACCAACTGCCTTTTCATTACCATAAGCAGTTGCAGTATCAATTAATCTATAACCTTGATTTAGAGCATAAATGATAGATGATTTGCAATCTTCATCATTCATTTGCCAAACACCTAGGCCAAATCTAGGCATGGTAATTTCAAAAAGTTTTGAACCATTTTCAGTATCTCTATGACCTATCGTCACCTGGTCAATCATGATACTCGATCAACCTACTAAACTTGAGTCATTCGACGTGCTGGTTTGAAACCAGTGACCTTCTCGAGAGTATATGAGTGAGTTACCGGAAGGCGTGGAGTTACCATCGGTTAGTGTGGCAATACCTAGACCTTCAGCATCTCTAATAATTAGTAGAATTAATGCTGGAAGAGAAGAAATCCTACTATGTCATCGAGTTTCAGAGGTACCTGCATTCCCTGATTTTTGGGCTTTTCCGGGAGGGGGAGTGAGTCGTGTCGATAAGAAAGTGGCGAAAGAAAATCCTGATTGGTTTGCACATACAGATGATTCGATCTTAACAATAACATTATTGAGAGAATTAGTCGAAGAAGTTGGATTCTCACCAAATGGAAAAGGTTCTCTAGAATTAGTAGATGAAGAAATTCAAGAAGAAGTATGTAATGATAAGAATGCATGGGGAGATTTAGTTAAGAAAGGTTTGTTAAAGATTGAAAATTTTAACTCACAGATAATAGCAGAGCGTACAATGCCACCTCTTGCCCCTTTAAGATTCACTAATACATTCCACCATTTATCGATAAAAGATTCAACTATTCAGCCAAGATTCCCAAAAGGAATGACAGAATTCGATGAATACAAGTGGTGGGAACCGAAAACACTCCTAGATACCTGGCTAAGACACGAAGTAAGATTACCTCCACCTCAAGTCACATTAGTTAGAAATATTACTCAAGCAATTGAGGATTATGGTGGATTAGATTTAGCTTTTCAAAAAATATCTGAAAATCCATCAAAGGGATATCATATCTTAGAGTTCGCACCAGGAGTAGAATGTGTACCTTTACCTACTCAAACACTACCACCAGCCACACATACCAATTGCTATGTTTTGGGAATCGCAGGCGGAGATAGAGTGATTATAGATCCAGCGGCTAAGAGTGAAGAGGCATTGGATATATTAAGTAAAAAAGTCAAAGAAATAGAACTTACAGGAAGTAAAATTATTGCTACAATATTTACTCATAAACATCCAGATCACATTGGAAACTTAATGCGAATTTCAGAGATATATCAAGCACCCATATGGGCTAGTAAAGAAACACTAGAAATTATTCCTAAATGTGAAACTGATAAGATTCTCAAAGAGGGGGATATTTTTGAATTAAATTACGAAGATGTCCCAGTATACTGGGAAATAATGGAGACTCATGGGCATTGCCCAGGGCATATATGTTTAGCAGGAGATGCAGGAATTGTTAGTGGAGATAATGTAGCTGTTATTGGCACTATTCTTGTGCCTTCAAGTGATGGTGATATGAATCAATATCTAGATGGTTTGGAGAGAATTAAAAACCTCAATCCACCTTTATTATTCCCAGGACATGGCCCATTCTCAGCGAACCCTCAAAGGTTATTAAATCGATATATAAATCATCGAAGTAAAAGGCATCAAGCAGTTTATGATGCTGTGAAAAGCAATTATGGCAAGTTGGAGTTGATTGCTGAAAAAGCGTATGAAGATACTCCTGATGCACATCCGATATTATTAGTTGATCAAACATTATCGCATCTAAAAGGGCATATTAAATCAGGAAAAGTAAAAAAAATAAATAATGAATATTTTGTAAAATAGATATTTCTTCACTAGAAAGTAGGGCCAATATTGAATACCTATCGTGACCTAGGTCAGATTGGAGGATTGAGCATGGCTGACGAAAAATGGTGGGGTGATGGAGAAAAAGATAACTCAAAAGAAACTGTCGAAGAAATGATCGACCATACTGAAATGATGCGAATCAAAAGAGAAGAAGAAATGGCTCAAGCGCAACATGAGTTCAATATGAGTAAGATAAATCAAGAATTACTTGGAACAGAAGCAGGTGACTCTACGCCTGCAACGCCTACCACTCCTGTAAGACCTACAGTTCAAGCAAATAAGGGTACATTTGACTGGATGACTGACGACCCAGGATACTTATTTCTGACTATCTTAGTTACAATAGGATTCTTTGGCTTAATTATAGGTTCTATATTTACTCCTAGTTTTGAGGAAACATGGAGTTTTACAGAAGATGGAGTAGTAGTAGAAGGGACTGAATGGTGGGAAGATGAAATAGAGCATGAAGATTGTTTATATGATGAATATTATGATGAATATTATGATTGCATATACACTTATACTTACGAATGCGGAGCTGATGTTGACTATACATTTGTAAGTAAAGGAATAGAATATTTTGGTGAAGAAGATGGCTATTATTTAGGAGAATGGGATGACTATTGTCTAGAGGAAGTTGAGAATGAAACACTACCATTAAATTCTAGTGTAAAAGTTTGGTACAAACTTGATGATGAAAGTACTAGCACTCTTGAAGAACCAAGTGATACACGGGGAATTCTTACAGGTATTGCATTTTGTTGTTTATTACCGCTTATACTAGGTTTGATGTTCTTCATGTATTTTGAAGGCAATAACGACCAATATCATGAAACAGGTGGAGAAGGAGATGTCCATATCCATCACCACCATCATGGAGGAGGAGGAATACTCGGAGGAGTATACTTCGGGGCACCATGGCACAGAAGACCATGGTTCCATCGAAGAAGAAGTCGTAGAATAACTAGTAGAAAAACAGGAACTAGGACATCAGGTGGAAGTCGTCGTTCAAGTGGAGGAAGTCGTCGTTCAAGTGGAGGAAGTCGCCGATCTGGTGGTGG